>Ga0213840_1000184_pt1 | contig 141272 bp, 114 predicted proteins | sample SWPATP22_FD_160132 | JGI IMG/M metagenome (GOLD analysis project Ga0213840, IMG submission 160132) | Coastal seawater microbial communities from Marineland, Florida, United States - SWPA TP2 #2 | ecosystem: Environmental > Aquatic > Marine > Coastal | place: USA: Florida | collected 2016-08-14 | reverse complement strand
TTTATCATTAGCTTGGAACCGCCTTCTTCCCCGGGTGGAGGTCCTTCTTCCGCTGGCTGGAAAATGAACTTTATCGTTCCTTTTATCTTGTCTTTATGAGCCGAAAGAACTTCGGCAACTCCCATGAGGATGGCAATGTGGGTATCGTGTCCACAAGCATGCATCACCCCGGTTTCTGTATCGAGAAAGGTGGATTTCACCTCGCTTTTAAAGGGAAGGTCGTTTCTTTCTGTAACGGGCAGGGCATCAATATCGGCCCGCAGTGCTACTACCTTGCCGGGCTGATCACCTTTTAAAATTCCTACCACCCCGGTTTTGGCTATTCCTGTTTGCACTTCAAAACCTAATGACCGAAGATGTTGTTCGATTTTTTCGGCTGTCTTAAATTCCCTGTTGGACAGTTCAGGGTTTTGGTGAAAATAACGTCGCCATTCTATTACTTGTTCCTCAATATTCTCTATGTCGGTTAAAACATCCTTATTCATCTGTGCCTGGGCGTAACAAATCCCGAATAGTACCAGCACCAAGGTAAATTTTTGTCTCATATAGTAAAAAGTTCAGCTAAAGATAAACGATTTTCAGTAAAACAAAAACCAGAGTCATTTGTTTATAATTTATGAGTTGGGGCGCTAATAATTCTTAGTAATTTCAGTATTTTTCGGCCTCAGAAACTTCACGATTTGCAAGCATATTTAAAACAACTCAACGAGGCCCAACTAGCTCCTGTACTTCAGCGAGAAGGTGCGATGATAGTTATCGCAGGTGCGGGATCTGGTAAGACTCGTGTTTTAACTTATCGTATAGCCTATTTGATGTCGCAGGGTGTGGACCCGTTCAATATTCTGGCACTTACCTTTACCAATAAGGCGGCACGGGAAATGAAAAAACGAATCGCGCAGATCGTGGGAAGTAGTGAGGCAAAGAATCTTTGGATGGGAACCTTCCACAGTATTTTTGCGAAGATCCTGAGGTTTGAAGCAGATAAGCTGGGCTATCCGTCTAATTTTACCATTTACGATACCCAGGATTCCCAAAGTGTGATACGCAGTATCATCAAGGAGATGCAACTGGATAAGGATATCTATAAGTATAAGCAGGTTTATTCCAGAATATCTTCGTACAAGAATAGCCTCATCACCGTAAAGGCCTATTTCAACAATCCTGAACTGCAAGAGGCAGATGCTATGGCTAAGATGCCCAGGCTTGGGGATATTTACCAGGCTTATGTGGATAAATGTTTTAAGGCGGGTGCTATGGATTTCGACGACCTGTTGCTCAAAACCAACGAGCTTCTTAACCGTTTCCCGGACGTACTTGCTAAATACCAGAATCGCTTTCGTTATATCCTTGTGGATGAGTATCAGGATACCAATCACAGCCAGTACCTCATTGTAAAAGCCCTAAGTGACAGATTTCAGAATATATGCGTAGTAGGAGATGATGCCCAGAGTATCTATGCTTTCCGAGGAGCGAACATAAACAATATCTTAAATTTCCAGAAGGATTACGACGATGTGAGGGTCTATAGGCTGGAGCAGAACTACCGTTCTACAAAAAATATTGTCAATGCCGCTAACAGCATAATTGAGAAGAACAAACAGCGACTGGAAAAGGTAGTTTGGACCGCTAACGATGAAGGAAATAAGATCCTGGTTAACAGAACTATGACCGATGGGGATGAAGGCCGTTTTGTGGCGAGCTCAATTTTCGAGAACGCTATGAGCCATCAATTGAAATACGATTCTTTTGCTGTTTTATATCGCACCAATGCCCAATCGCGGGCAATAGAAGATGCACTTCGCAAGAAAGACATTCCATACAGGATCTACGGCGGACTCTCGTTCTACCAGCGGAAAGAGATCAAGGACGTTCTGGCGTACTTACGCCTGATATTGAATCCGAAAGACGAAGAAGCCCTGAAACGTGTGATCAATTATCCTGCACGGGGAATTGGACAAACCACCATTGATAGGTTAATTGTCGCTGCCAACCATTACGACAGGTCGATGTTCGAGGTCATGAAACATATCGATAAGATCGATCTGAAGATCAACAAAGGCACCCAGGGAAAGCTACAAAATTTTGTAACGATGATCGAGAGCTTCCAGGTGCTCAACCAGGGTTACGACGCCTTTCAGATCGCCGAACACGTTACCAAGAAGACTGGCCTGGTTCAGGAATTAAAGAAGGATGGAACCCCCGAAGGTATTGCCAGGATAGAGAATATTGAAGAACTCTTGAATGGGATGCGCGACTTTGTTGAGGAGCAGAAGGAATTGGCCGACACTACTGGATCCCTGGCCGAATTTTTGGAAGATGTAGCCCTTGCCACAGATCTGGACAATGAAAAAGGAGATGATAACCGTGTTGCATTAATGACCGTCCACCTTGCTAAAGGACTGGAGTTTCCGTATGTCTATATTGTTGGGATGGAAGAAGATCTGTTTCCTTCAGCTATGAGTATGAATACCCGTTCTGAGCTGGAAGAAGAAAGAAGACTTTTTTACGTGGCTTTAACACGAGCAGAAAAGCAAGCTTATCTTACGTATACCCAAAGCAGATATAGATGGGGAAAATTAATTGATGCTGAACCAAGTCGATTTATTGAAGAGATCGAGGATCAGTTTCTGGACTACCTTACCCCCATCACCGAGAACCGTTATAAACCGTTGATAGATACCGATATTTTTGGAGAAGTTGATAAGAGCAAACTTAGAATGCGAAAGCCAAGTTCGGGGGTACCGCCAAAGGGACCTACGGAGGCGCAATTAAGAAAGCTGCGGCGCCTGAAACCGGTTTCCAGTGATACCGATAAGAATTTCGATCTGGAAAAAGCCAACTTATCGGAAGGAACGATGGTTGAGCATGTACGCTTTGGGCAGGGAAAGATCCTGAAGATAGAAGGAGTAGGTGCCGATACCAAGGCAGAAATACTCTTTGAGAATGGCGGTTTGAAAAAATTACTTCTTCGCTTTGCGAAACTAAAGGTTCTCGATTCCTGAGATTGTAAAAAAGTACGCCTGGTAATTTAAAATTTCGTATCTTAATACTATGGCCTTATTTATTCGTTTATATGAGGAGAATCCTAATCCGAAGGATATAAAAAAGGTTGTGGATATCATCCGCGAAGGAGGCCTGGTGATCTACCCCAGCGATACCGTTTATGCCCTGGGTTGTGATATTACCAATAACCGGGCATTGGAAAGATTGGCTCAGTTAAAAGGTATCAAGCTTGAAAAGGCCAATTTCTCCTTTATTTGTGAGGACCTGAGTAATTTATCAGATTACGTGAAGCAGATCGATACAGCAACCTTCAAATTACTAAAACGAGCTTTGCCCGGCCCCTATACCTTTATTCTACCGGGTAATAATAATCTTCCTTCGGCTTTTAAGAAAAAGAAGGAGGTAGGTATCAGGGTACCCGATAACGCCATTGCAAGAGCTTTGGTTCGCGAACTGGGTCATCCTATTGTATCTACTTCTATCAAGGATGAAGATGAATTGATCGAGTATACCACAGACCCCGAACTCATATTCGAAAAATGGGAGAAAAAGGTAGACGTGATCGTAGATGGTGGATACGGTGGTAATATAGCTTCTACGGTGATCGATCTCACAGGAGACGAACCTCTACTGGTTAGAGAAGGAAAAGGGAGTTTGGAGATATGATCCCTAGTCGAAAGGTTGCAGATCTGGCTCCAGATATGTGGTTCGAGCTTCTTCTGAATCGAAAATATTGAACGCATAGTGATAACCAAGAAGATCCCGAAATTCGAAAAGTAATCGTGGAAATTCATCGATGAAATCTCTGAAGTTGTCCGACTTGGACTTCAGTATAAAATGAAAAACTGCCCGAATTGCAGCAATAGTAACAGTTTTATTATACTTGGTTTCTTCGTCGTTCAGCTTAGTAAAAGCCTCTAACTGAGATGTGATATTTTCGATCGCATTTTCTAATCCGTATTTAGTGATATGAATCCATGCGAGACGTAAATGAGCTTCATGGGTGAAATAGCTGGGATGCAACAAGCCATGCTTAAACTGCTTTTCGAAAGCGGCGTCTGAAAATTGATAATGCGGCTCCATTTTTATTATTATTGGTTAGTAGGGGGAGTCTTTCATATAAGTAGACGATCTCTCGCTAAAGCTGTTACATACTTTTCAAAAAAAAATAATAAAATAAAAAACCCGAACGATTGTTCGGGTTTGATACGTTTAATGATCCTTTTTCTTAGTTGCCATCTATGGCAGACAAAGTTTCCAGTTCTTCTTCGATCATGGTATAGAATTGATCGATCTTAGGTAGAACAAGGATTTTAGTCCTTCTGTTGGTAGCACGGTTTTCTGCAGTGCTGTTATCTACTAACGGTACGTGTTCACCACGTCCGGCAGCGATCAGTTGAGAAGGTCTTACACCTAATTCCTGTAATTTTCTAACTACTGCTGTAGAACGTTTTACACTAAGGTCCCAGTTGTCCAGTAGAACACCGCTTTTGTATGGTACAGTATCTGTGTGACCTTCAACCATAGCTTCAAAATCAGGTTTACTATTGATAACGGTTGCTACCTTGCCCAAGATCTCGTTTGCTCTTGAAGACAGTTCGTAGGATCCGGAACGGAATAATACCTTATCGGAAAGTGAGATGAAAACAACACCTTTCTCAACATTGATCTCAATGTCGGGATCGTTAAGTCCAACTTCTTTCTTCAAACTGGTGACGAGCGCAAGGGTAACGCTATCCTTTTTGTTAAGGGCATCCTGTAATCTGGAGATCTTAAGATCTTTCTCCTTAAGGCTTTCCAAAGATTTTTCAAGATTTGTCGCACCTTGCTGAGTAAGCATGGTAAGTTCCTTAGAGCTTTGAATAAGGTCCTGGTTCGTTTTACGCAGATCGGCTAATCGCTCCTCCAGAGATTGAACTCTGGTTAAAGCTGCTGCTTTATCGGTAAGGCAGCTGTTTAGTTTAACCGTTGCTGTATTTAATAGATCTTGTGTTTTCTTTTGTTTTGCTTCGAGTTCGGCGTACTGTTTTTTAGACACACAAGAGGTGAATAACAGTCCCGTACACGCGGCTAGTATTAAGAGCTTTTTCATGTTATGATTATTTATTTGGTTGATCAAAATTATGAATTAGGAAGGCTCCAAATTCAGTGTTAACAATAATTTAAGTAAAAATTATCAGAGTTCGTTAAAGTTACGTTTTTTTAGAATAAAGTACCGCCAAACCACCGACTTTATTTTCGAATAATCCAGTGTTGTAGCGTGTTTCTTACGTTTTTTTAAGAATCTTGGGAAAAGGCCGTAGAAACTAAAATGAGCCTTCAGAATGGCTAAAAAATGTCTAAATTTTCCTTTAATTAAAAAATGTAGCCCGGCAACTGCATCAAGGATCAATCGAAGAAAGATCAAACCATACACTTTGGGTCCTTTTACATTTTTCAGAAGCATTAAAAGAGAGTTCCGAAAATTATAAAACGTTTTTGTTGGATGAGAAACTTCCAGAGTGGCGCCGCCCACATGATAGACACTTGAGGACCCTACATACTTCACCGTTCCTCCAGCTGCCTGAAGTCGCCAGCACAGATCGATCTCCTCCTGATGGGCAAAGAAATCCTCATCAAAACCCCGGGCCTTTTGAAAACTACTTCTCCTTACAAACAGGCAAGCTCCTGTCGCCCAGAATACAGGAATTATATCGTTGTACTGTCCATGGTCGGTTTCAATAGATTGAAATATCCTGCCACGACAATACGGGTATCCCAAACTGTCGATAAAACCTCCCGCAGCTCCGGCATATTCAAATTTAGACCTATCCTTGTAATCCAGGATCTTGGGTTGTGCAGCCACTACTTTGGGATCCTCCCTGAAAACAGAAACTACAGGCGTAAGCCATCCGTCTGTCACTTCTACATCGCTATTGAGCAATACAAAAATATCCTCGGCAAGAGTACTTAATGCCTGGTTGTATCCCCGGGCATATCCTCCATTCTCCTTGTTTTGTATAATTTTTACTGAAGGGAAATTATTCATAACATACCGTACCGAATCATCTGTAGAAGCGTTGTCTGCCACATATACATTTGCTTCGGAAGAGTATTTCACCACCGAAGGCAGGAATTGCTCCAGCAAAGCTCTTCCATTCCAGTTTAAGATCACAACGGCTATGGTCATAAGGACAAAGTAAAGAGTTTATTTTTTATCATAAGGTGGAAGCGATCGCAAAAACAGATAACGGTCTTCAACATAATCCATTTTGCAGTAGAAGTGTTTCAGGCCGTTGCTCACCATTAGATAATTGGCGTCCAGGGCAAAGTTATAACGTGCGATCTGGTTGAATGTCTCCTGGGTAATATCTACATTGGGCGCTTTACATTCTATTATGATATGGATACTGCCATCGGGCTTGAAAACAACAATATCGTATCGTTTGGTGGTTTTATGAACTGTGATCTGCTTTTCAACATTTATGTGAGATAATGGATAACCCAGCTCGTTGTGGAGGTAATGTACTGTGTGTTGTCGCACCCATTCTTCCGGATTGAGAACTACAAATTTTTTTCTGATCACATCAAAGATCAACGGTTTGTTTTCCCTATTTTTGAAACGAAATTTATAGTCTGGAAAATTGAGCTGCTGCATACCGCAAAGGTAGTAAAATGCCTCATCCAATGTACTCTTGAGCGGGTTGAAAGATAAAGTTACAAGGGTGGTCAAGCCAGAAGGAAGATCATTATATTAAAACTAATATATAGTCTTTTTAAGTTTTTATTCTTTCATGTAATAGATCATTAATTGAAAGGAATAGAGATTTATTTTTAAACAGAACATTAGCGTGCCCATAGAGAAAGCCAAGCAGATAATCAAAGATATTCAACAAGGTAATATAGCTCCTATTTATTTTTTAATGGGGGAAGAGCCATATTATATTGATGGGATTAGTTCGTTTATAGAGGATAGCATTCTTTCTGAAGAAGAGAAAAGTTTCAACCAGGTGGTTCTATATGGGAGGGATGTAAGCATTGACGATATAATAAGTAATGCTAAAAGATATCCGATGATGGCCGAACGCCAGGTGGTCATTGTAAAAGAAGCTCAGGACCTGTCGAGAACAATAGAAAACCTGCTTCCATACGCCGAAAATCCACAACCTAGCACTGTGTTGGTGATTTGCTATAAATATAAAAAGCTCGATGCCCGAAAAAAACTTTCCAAAACGATCCAGAAGTACGGAGTATTATTCGAGAGCAAGAAATTATACGAAAACCAGATCCCTGATTGGATTAGAAGAGTCCTCGCAGGAAAAGGATACACAATTACTCCCAAGGCGGCCCAAATGCTTACCGAATTTCTTGGTAACGACCTTGGAAAGGTAAATAACGAACTGGAAAAACTTCAGCTCATCTTACCTCAGGGATCACAGATCACCCCCCAGGTAGTAGAAGAGAATATCGGGATAAGTAAGGACTTTAACAACTTCGAGTTACAAAATGCCATTGGGTCCAGAAACATCACCAAAGCCTTCACTATTGTACAGTATTTCGGTCAAAATCCAAAAAATCACCCATTGGTAATGACTGTGGCCTTACTTTATAGTTTCTTTTCAAAATTGCTGAAGTATCACGCCCTGAAGAATCCTGCCCATGCTGCTCGCGAATTGGGTGTGAGCCCTTATTTCATAAAAGATTATCAAACAGCAGCTCTTAATTATCCCATGAAAAAGGTTAGTAGGATCATAAGCGATATACGGGAGATCGATATGAAAAGTAAAGGGGTAGGGGGAGCCAATATTCCGCAGGGAGATTTACTGAAGGAACTGCTGGTTAAGATTTTTGACTAAGAACACCTGTATTCCTTTCCTTGATCCTTTTTAACACTTCAGTGGCATTAGTCTTATACGCCCTAAGCATATTGAGGTAATTCTTGCATACAATGGCGTAAAAATATGCGACTTTGTTCTTATAGGTCTGGCTATCCATATATTCGTATAAACGTGGGTCTGGCATTCCCGAAGTGACCGCGCTAAACCAAGGCTGCTCGTCTCGCCATTCTTTTACATTTTCAATGGTAAAATCCTTTACTTCTTCCCCGAAATCGGATAATAACGCCCCAAATGCATTGTAAAACTGCACGATCTCAACGGTTAAGGTATCCTTTTCTTCCACCGAATCTACGATCTCCTTTAATTGAAGATAACCCTTGTCATTCATCTTAAATGGCGCATAAGTGCTAATTAAGTTTGGACAAAGCATACATGTCTTATACGAATCTTCGTCGTATTTGTTGTTGATGATATCTCTGGCAACTACCTCCCTGGTTTCGTAATAACGAATTGTCGCACCTACCGCGAGCGTATCCTGCTCCAGATCGTAAGTAATGCTCTGCAACACACCGTTTATTAATTTGTCGTTTTTCCGTTCTTCGTTATAGTTATTTATTTGAAGAGCAATTAATATCCCGGCAACAACAAGTACAATTTCTCCAAGGGCGTAAAGCAAGTAGCGCCCTATTCTTTTATTATTGAAGGATCTTAATTTGAGGGATTTGGTGAATAAAGGCATAATTATTTTTTATCTACTGAAAATTTACCGGCACCCACCAGGGCGATCACCACGAAAGCAAAGCCAAAAAGCAAGGCTTTCTCTTTACTTCCGAAGGGGTCGTCACCATGTATCACAAAAGCCGCAACGGCCATGGTGATAAAAGTTGGAATTGCGGCGAGTCGTGTTTTATAACCGATGATTATTAATAATGGGCAGATCACTTCTCCAATGATAGCCAGTATTTTAGTAAGGGGTTCTCCTATTCCGAAGGGATCTCCAAAACCAAAGTCACCCTGTAGTACATCCCATAATTTCGGAATGCCATGTACGAGCATTAAACCGGAGAAACTAATTCGTAAAATAAGTAGGCCTAAATGATAAGTGGATGTCATAAGTAGTATAAAATTTGTTTGGTTCGAGGATAAAAGTAGTAAAACAAATGGAAATGCAGTCTTATATATTTGGTTTACGAACGTGGATCGATTACCTATTTAAAAATTCCCTGGACTATACTTTTTACAGGAGAATTATTAACGTATTTTTGCGCTGTATTAATGAATCGTACATGTCTAAAGTTAAAGCCTGGATCTCGGCTGCACGACTACGAACATTGCCTTTATCTGTTTCGGGTATCCTTACAGGCAGTGCTGCGGCCTATGCCGGCGGATTTTTCAAACTCCCTGTATTTTTACTCGCCATAGCCACCACCTTAGGCTTTCAGGTGCTTTCCAATTTTGCCAATGATTACGGTGATGGTCTAAAAGGTACAGATAATAAAGACCGCGTGGGTCCGGCAAGGGCCTTTCAAAGCGGACTTTTAAAAGCCCGCGAATTAAAGCGGGGGATGATAATGACTACAATTATCACTTTGTTACTCGCCAGTTTACTGATCTTTTATGCCTTCGGAAATGAAAACTTCCTCCTTTCTTTTATCTTTTTTAATCTGGGAATTGCAGCCGTGATCGCCGCAATAACATATACCGTTGGTAGATCTGCCTACGGCTATCGGGCAATGGGAGATCTCTTTGTTTTTGTTTTCTTCGGAATAGTAGGGGTGATGGGTAGCTACTTCCTTTACTCGCAAAGTCTGGGGGAACACATAGTCCTCCCTGCCATCACCATTGGCCTGCTAAGTACTGCCGTATTAAACCTGAACAATATGCGGGACCGGATCAGTGATGCTAAGGTGAACAAAAACACCCTTGCCGTGATCCTTGGTCCGGAACGGGTTAAGTTCTATCATCTGGCACTTATTGTAATTGCTTTATTTTCGACCGTGGTCTATTTATGGCTGGAGTTCAACGGATGGCCCCACTTCATTCCCTTGATAGCATTTATTCCCTTGCTATTGAATGTGATAAAAGTTTTGAAGACCAAAGATGCTACCACCCTGGACCCGGAATTAAAGAAGGTGGCTTTAAGTACCTTTCTTTTCTCCTTGCTGTTATTTGCATCAAACTTCATTTAAGTTTATCTTTCTGTAAAATTAGTTTCCAATGAAGATCACTTTTTACGGTCAGAATAGCCTGGCCATTCAGGTTGCCAACAAACATATTATAATCGATCCTTTCATTAGTGGGAACCCTTTATCCAAGGATAAGGTCGATATTAATTCACTAAAGGCAGATTTCATTTTATTAACACATGCGCATCAGGACCATACTCTGGACGCCGAAGCAATTGCCCATAATACCGGGGCAACTATAGTAAGTAATTATGAGATAGCGATGCACTATGAGGCAAAGGGGTGTACGGTTCACCCAATGAATCACGGCGGGAACTGGCAATTCGATTTTGGTAATGTAAAATATGTGAATGCCATTCACACTTCTTCGTTTCCCGATGGGAGCTATGGAGGTCAACCGGGAGGATTTGTGATCGAAGGAGAACATAAGAATATATATATCGCGGGCGATACGGCGCTCACTATGGATATGAAATTAATCCCCATGCAGACCAAACTTGATCTCGCGATTCTGCCAATTGGCGACAATTTCACGATGGGAATAGACGATGCTATAATTGCCAGTGATTTTTTAGATTGTGATAAGGTCTTGGGCGTTCACTACGATACGTTTGGATATATCGAAATAGACCACGACCTCGCCAAACGCAAATTTTACGATGCCGGGAAAGATCTTATGTTGCTGGAAATTGGCGAGTCCATCGAACTTTAGTATGTATAGAATCCCACCACAAAATAAGGGTACCCTTTTATGATAAACGCCTCCTTTAAAAAGCACCGGCTTGTGTTTAAAAAAGCCAGTGGCACCTCGAGAGGTATATTAACTACCAAGGATACCTGGTACCTTATTCTGCGAGATGATGAGAGGTTTGGGATAGGAGAATGTGGTATGTTCAGGGGGCTAAGTGTGGATGACAGACCAGATTTCGAACAAAAACTACAGTGGGTCTGTGATCATATTCACATGGGGGAGCAAGAACTTTTGCAGGTTCTAATTGAATTTCCTGCTTTACAAATAGGTGTTGAAACAGCCTTTCGCTCCCTTCGATCGGATGACCCGTTTCAAATTTTTCCTTCCCAATTTTCAAAGGGAAAGGAATCCATAGTCATCAACGGACTTATATGGATGGGAAGTGCTTCCTATATGAGAGAACAGATCAAAGAAAAACTTGATCAGGGATTCAATTGTATTAAAATGAAGATAGGAGCGATCGATTTCGAAACAGAGTTATCACTTTTACAATCTATCCGGAAAGAATTCAACGAATCGGAAATAGAACTGCGTGTCGATGCCAACGGAGCTTTCCAACCTAAAGATGCTTTAGAGAAGTTAAAACGGTTGTCTGAATTTCAAATCCATTCTATCGAGCAGCCCATCAAAGCCGGTCAGACAGAAGAGATGGCCAATTTGTGCGCTCGTTCTCCCCTGGCCATTGCATTGGATGAAGAGCTAATAAGTGTGGTAGATTCCGAAGAAAAAAAATATCTAATAAACACCATAAAACCTCAATATATTATACTTAAACCTAGTCTTATTGGAGGCTTTGGAGGTAGTGACGAATGGATAGAAATAGCCGAACAAAATCACGCGGGCTGGTGGGTCACATCGGCTCTGGAAAGTAATGTAGGATTAAACGCTATTTCGCAGTACACCTTCATAAAAAATAGTAAATTGCCACAAGGATTGGGAACGGGAAGTTTGTTTACCAACAACTTCCCATCACCACTTACAGTTAATAATGGACGGCTTCAATATATCGGCGGGAAACCATGGAACGTCGAACTGTTGAAGCTCTAAATATTTATAGGAAAATGTACATAGCTCAGGCTTATAATCATTTACACGACTGGTGGCGCTATCTGCTGCCCATAGCAGGGTTATTAGGACTTTCTGCTTTAAACTATGCAGTAATATTACTATTGGATATCGATGTAGACACCATTATAAAAGAAGAGATCGCAAAAAAAGGCTCCAATAGAGTTTTTCTTGAGAATATTGCACCCATGGCGCTCTTTCTGGTCGCCCTCTTTGTATGGGTAAAATTTGTACATAAACAATCTATAAGATCCCTCACTACAGCAAGAAAGAAAATCGACTGGGGCAGGTTTTGGTTTGGTTTTGGGATCATAGCGGTAACCACGATCGTACTAACTGGTATAGATTATTATGCCAACCCCGATGATTATGTCTTGCAGTTCGATCTCGTTCCCTTTTTATTCCTGGCTTTGATAGCTATCATTTTTATTCCATTGCAAACCAGTTTCGAGGAATATATGTTTCGTGGATATCTCATGCAGGGGATAGGAGTTCTGGCAAAGAACAAATGGGTGCCGCTGGTACTTACATCGATCATTTTTGGAGGCTTACACTTCCTTAACCCCGAGGTGGAAAAACTGGGAAGCGTAATGATGGTCTACTACATTGGGACAGGATTCTTCCTTGGGATCATAACTTTGATGGATGACGGGCTGGAACTGGCCCTTGGGTTTCATGCTGGTAATAATCTTGTTGCGGCTTTGCTGCTTACGGCAGACTGGACGGTGTTTCAAACCAATTCTGTCCTGAAAGATGTTTCCGAACCTTCGGCCGGATTCGATATAATTGCTCCGGTATTTATAATTTATCCCATCTTTATAGGTATAATGGCCTGGCGTTATAAATGGACAGGATGGAAAGACAAATTATTGGGTAAGGTAGAACCGCCGCCACTTGTTGAAGAAGACACTATAGATTACGTACATTAATCCGGAAGACATTGAAACCAACCTCACAATCACTTCACCCGGCATTTAAACTTAATGGTCTTGAATTTTCCTCGGCCGAAGAAGTTTTGAATTTTGCCGATGGTTTACTTGAGGATGGTAATGAGCAGGAAGCGAGTGTGGTTCGCTTTTTGGAGCAATGGTTGGATTTTTCTGAAACCATTAAAGTGAGAACATCGGGATCTACAGGGAAGCCAAAATGGATCGAACTTAGTAAAGCTCACATGATCAATAGCGCCAGGGCTACCGGTGCCTATTTCAAGGCCGGGAACAATACCCAGGCTTTATTGTGTCTTTCAGCCGATTATATAGCCGGAAAGATGATGTTGGTTCGTGCTATGGTATTGGGTTGGGATCTGCACGTCGTAACCCCTTCCAAAGATTCTCTCACCGAATACGATAATGATTACGATTTTGTTGCCATGGTCCCTTACCAGGTCTGGCACTCCCTGGACGCCCTGAAAAAAGTAAAGAAGCTCATCATTGGCGGAGGACGCGTTCCCGCCGAACTAGAGGAAAAACTACAAGATGTAGATACCGAGGCTTTTGCCACCTATGGCATGACCGAGACAGCTACACATGTGGCCGTTAGAAGATTAAACGGTCCCGCACGAAGTGAAAGCTTTTCTGCTCTTCCCGATGTAAAATTTTCGGTAGATGCTAGAAGTTGTTTGATAATTTCAGCTCCGGCGATTCTGGATGCACCATTGATTACCAACGATGTGGTGACTTTAAACTCGCCTACAAACTTCAATTGGCATGGACGATATGACAACGTGATCAATAGTGCAGGCTTAAAGATCTATCCCGAATTAGTGGAAGCAAAATTGTCATCCTTTATTCCTAATAATTTTCTTATTGCTTCTGAAAAAGACGAGCTATTGGGAGAGCGTGTCATCCTAATATTCGAAGGTGAGATGAAAGAGACTTCATCCCTGGCCGATGCATTCCGTAAATTAGAGCCCCACGAACGCCCAAAAAGGGTGTATAGCTTATCTAAATTTGTGTACACAGACACCGGTAAATTAAAACGCCGGGACGTGCTTAAGGTACTTCAGAAATACAAATAAGAAATTTCCCTCGCTCAAATTGGGGTTTTACTCATTGGTGGTTTATTTTTGTGTAAAGCGATGTTAGTTTTATGGAAAATCTTTAAAACCACAGCGTTATGAAAAAATCAATTACCACATTCGTTTGTTTCTTCGTCCTGCAACTGGGGGCGCAGACTGTTACTGTACAAGGGCTTGTAACAGATGAGTATAATGTACCCTTGAATGGTGCGAGTATCCTAGTTTTGGGCACAGATAAAGGTGTACAAACCAACTTTGACGGAAATTATTCCCTCGAGGCAAAAGTTGGACAGAAGTTGGTGTGTTCTTATCTGGGAATGAACGATGAGATTGCCGTAATCGAAGAAGGTGGAACAATGGATTTCACCCTGTCCCTGAAACCCGAAGAAATAGGGACGGTAGTGATCCGTACGTATGGTGTTCCTAAGAGCGATAAACTAATTCCTACTTCGGTAACCATACTCGAAGCGAAAGACATTGAAAATAAGCCCGAATCGGACGCCATTCGCTCTATGGCGGGAAAGATCCCCGGCGCCAGGATCACCGGAACCAGTGGAGCTTTAGGTTCGGGAACTAATTTTGTGATCCGCTCAAGTAGTTCGATAACCGGAAATAATACTCCCTTATTTATTGTGGACGGAACTCCTTTCAATGCCGGGACCAATGATCTATCCGGCTTATCCGGCGGAGGCGCTATAACCAGTAGTCGATTTCTCGACCTGGACCCCAATAACATTGAAAGTGTAAAGGTTTTAAGGGGCCTAAGCGCTGCCATTCTTTACGGCCAGGAAGGTCGTAATGGGGTAGTACTTATTACAACAAAGTCTGGTTCTCAAAAAGATTATGCGCTCGCTCCAGACCTGCCGTATAGCGAACGCTACCTGGCAGCACAAGAGGAAGCGCGTACCCGTTTGGCGAATGAGCGCACAGCTACGGAATTAGGCTATGCGAGTCCGTACCAGGCTATGGTGAAATCTATTCTATCCAGTAATGACCGGATGAGCACCTACCTTAGGTTAAGAGAGAATAATCCTAACGATCCCGCATTCTATGTGGATATTTTCGACAGGTTCAAAAAAATTGACCCGGATTTTGCAATGGGTGTTTTAAATTCGTTTACAACAGTAATGAGTAACGATCCTCAATTGCTGAAAGTACTGGCATATAAACTGGAGGAACAGGGGAAAGCAATGGATGCTGTTACCGTATATCGTAAGATTCTTGAATTGAGACCAGACGAACCTCAGTCATATCGGGATCTCGCCCTGGCCGTTTATGAAGCTGGCGACCCCGAGGAAGCCGTAAAATTACTATTCTCGGTAACGCAGAGAGCCGGACTAAATAAGGAATACAAAAGAATTGTAGAAAACGATATAACCAGTATTCTTAGCAGTTCGGAAACCGCCAGAAAGGCGTATAATATCAGGGCGACCGATTTGAAAAACGTTACCAGAGATATGCGGGTAGTGATCGATTGGAATCGAAAGGACGTGGATCTCGACCTAACCGTTATCGATCCTAATCTGGAGATCGCAACTCCCGAGAACCCCAAAACCAGGGCCGGAGGTTTACTTCTCAGTAATAACGAATCCGGGTATGGCCCGGAGATCTATGACCTGGAAGAGCTTCAAACAGGTTCCTATTATCTAAAAGTACAACATCCACTGGAAGAAGGTGAGATTCTCGATGTGGATGGAGCAACCTATGTAAAACTTACAATTTATAGAAATTATGGCCGAGCAGATCAAAGTAGGGAAATACAGCTGGTACGTATTGTTGAAGACAAGAAATTACAACTAATGGATAGGATCGCAGTTCTGTGATCTTTTAAATTAACCATCATTTAAAGAGCCGCGATCGCGGCTCTTTTTTTTATTGAAATATGTATCTTTAAAAAAAATTGACCTCCATGCGAATATTACTATTTCTCTTTTTCTTCGGAACCCTTTCTATGTCCTCCCAGATCCTCAGTGAGTGGGACAGGGCAAAACTAAAAGATGAGATCCTTGCAGATCGATTCAATAATCTACTACCCTCGTTGATGGACCGTGCCGATATCGATATGTGGCTTGTAATTTCCAGGGAATACAATGAAGATCCGGTAATGCGAACAATGTTGCCTGCGCGGTGGTTGAATGCCCGCCGTAGAACCATTCTGGTTTTCTATAGGGACAAGGCCAGTAATACCATCGAAAAACTCGCCGTGGCCCGATACGACGTGGGGGAAAACATATCGTCTGCATGGGACAAGGAGAAGCAACCGGATCAATGGGCCCGGCTGGTGGAGATCATCAGGGAGCGCAATCCGCGGAAGATCGGTATCAATATTTCTAAGCATTTTGGTATTGCCGACGGCCTGGTGCATACAGATTATACAGAGCTGAAAGAAGCCTTACCGGATGATCTCGAACAAAAACTGGTCTCGGCAGAGAAACTGGCTATAGGCTGGATTGAGACGAGGACGGAAAAGGAGATGGAATTATATAACACACTGGTGGAGGTCACTCATAATATAATCGCAGAGGCCTTTTCCGAAAAAGTGATCACTCCCGGAACTACAACCACCGACGATGTGGTGTGGTGGATGCGCCAGAAAGTTACGGATATGGGCCTGGAAACCTGGTTTCATCCAACCGTAGATATTCAAAGATCCAGTGAGGCCTTAAAAAGTCATATCTATTCTTTTACCAAAGGTGATAAAAGTAAGGTGATCCTGCCGGGCGACCTGTTACATTGCGATTTCGGGATCACTTATATTGGTCTTAATACCGACTGCCAGCAGCATGCCTACGTATTAAAGGAAGGAGAAGATGAGGTTCCGAAATATCTGCGGAAAGCATTTGCCGATGGTAACCGGGTTCAGGATATTTTTACAGCTAATTTTAAAACGGGCCGTAGTGGGAATGAGATCTTGCTAAAATCACTTTCCGAGGGGAGGGAGGCAGGATTAAGGCCAGCCATCTATACCCATCCTCTGGGCACCTATGGTCATAGTTCCGGTCCAACTATCGGGATGTGGGATTCGCAGGGCGGAGTACCGGTACGCGGTGATTATCCACTTTATCCCAACACGGTATACGCTATCGAACTAAATACAACTGTCACGATAGACGAATGGCAAAAAGATGTGCGAATCATGCTTGAGGAAGCAGGATTTTACGGAGAAGACGGTTTCCGCTATGTAAATGGCCGACAGGAGGCGATCATTGCCATCCCATCAGATTAAAGGTTATTTCTGCATTTTAAGATACTTATCTACAGAATGTCTGCCCGAACCATAGAATAAAAAGAAAATACATACCAGCAGTACTGTAGAGGATACAATAAGATTGGTAGTATTCATTTCACCAATAAAGTTAATTACGAAAGCTCCCAGTAGAATTGGTAACTGAGCGATGATCGCCCATCGGGTTAATAGTCCGAATACGATCAGGGCGCCACCCACAAAATGTGCCGGAGCGATATAATGCACCAGCATCATGTCCCCAAGAACCGGTTTCACTGGTTCGTAGAGCTCCAGAAGTACAGGAAGATTGGACATGAAATAAACCCCCTTATAGAATAAGAAAACGCCTAGCGCAACACGCAATAGATCCAGTGGATAATAGGTATGCCTGTTGGCCCATTTATTCAGTGTTTTAATTGTTCCCATGACTAAATGTTTATAATTATCTTACTGTAAGATACTCATTTTTAATAAGATAAATTTTAAATATCGTAAACTTTCTAAAGTCTGTTTTTATAACAGAAGCCTTTCTAATCAATTTTATCAGGCAATATGGAAGAAGAATTTGGTAACTTTAGATAGTGAAAGCTTAAGCATAATTATACAACTATAATATGCTTATTACTATTCTCGTTGTTAGGTTTCTTTTTTTCTTCTGAAGCAGTAGAAGCACCTTAAGCTGGTTGAATTAAATCCCATAAATTTCCGTACAGATCGGCAAAAACTAACACTCTACCAAAACTCTCATTTGAAGGTTCCCTTATTATCTCAACATCATGCTTTAATAAATTCTGATAGTCTCTATCGAGGTTATCGGTATACAGAAATAGAAAAACACGCCCCCCGGTTTGGTTTCCGATCGCATTTTTCTGCTCAGGGGTAGCCGCTTTAGCCAGCAATAATCCACATTGGCCAGATCCTTTCGGCTTCACTACAACCCATCGTTTCGACGCACTCAACACTGTATCCTCCAACAGTTCGAAATTTAGGATGTTCACATAAAAGGCAATGGCTTCATCGTAATCACGCACTACTATAGCGATCTTATTTAAATATTGGTTCATGTTGTTTTCCTATTGGTAATTCGATAAAAAAGGAGGGAAGCAATAAGTCCGATGAATGAAAAACCAGCCAGGATCCAGAATACGTATTGCTGGCCTGGTTCGCCCGGATATTCATCCAGGAAATAGCCTATCATAGGCCCCGCGAAGATATCGGGAGTGTAACCAATAAATGATACTACGCCAACAGCTGTACCCATCAGTAGCAGTGGGATGTTCCCTTCGTTAAATACGGCAAAATATAATACACGGGCCGCATACACTCCCATGGCTATAATGATAATAGAGAAGAAAAAAGTTAAAGCATGATCAGGCCCCAGGACGCCGGATGCAAAGATTACAGCACCCGCTATCGACAACAAAAAGCCCACGATCAGGTAGACGGATGCCTTCGCACGATCGGCCAAAAAACCAACTAGTACACCTACCAGCGGCCTCATGTACAACAGGAATGTTCCGGTCTTGGCAGAGTCTACTTCAGAAAAAAGCATGACCTCCCTAGCGTATAACGAGAACACGTCGGTTGTTTTGTATCCTACATAGGCACAGAGTATGATGATCATAAGCAACCAGATAACCGGCATGCTTATTACGGTCTTGAGATCTTCGGCTGAAATAGTTTCTTTTATCGGTACAACTTCGTCTTCATGCCTGAACTTAAGAAAGAAGAAAACGAAAATTCCAATTACTGCTACTATGGCAGACGAAACCAGGATCACATAACCAAAAGCTTCCTCTCTTAACTCCGGAGAGGTTTCGGTAGCATTTGCATCTATAAATAGTGAAAAAATAAAGACACCTAAAGTTCCGAAGGCAGCACCCACCAATCCGCGCCCACCGTCTAAAAATCCGAAAGCTTTCCCCTGACTTGAAACGCCGCCCCAAATACGGGTGGCCTTTATCATGGCTGCCCAAAATAGAAATATTGTTGTAAATCCCCAGTAACCATAAAGGATCTTCATGAGGAAATAATCGGGAAAAGTTGCCATAAAAACTCCCCCTGCAGCCGTTAACCAGAGTGCAACAGCCATAAGTTTGGCTGGTTTAAATCTATCGGCCAATACGCCGCCAAAGAGATAGGAGATCAGGGCCACGATCCCATAGGTGGAAAAGCAGATACCAAGAGATACGTTATCCAGTTCGAAGGCCGCTAAGAAAGTAGGTCTGAAAACCCTGGCAAGTACAAATGGTAATATAAAAACGGCCTCCCCGGCGAGGATGAGCAACACGATTATATACCACGGCTGTTTCACCGGCTGGGATGGATTCATCTTTTTTTATACCTGTATCACCCCTAGATTAAAATCTTTCTCAATGGGTGCATGGTTTGCCGCTTCTATACCCATGGAGATCCATTTGCGAGTGTCCATAGGATCGATCACGGCATCGGTCCATAAATGGGCCGCTGCATAATACGGAGATATTTGCCTGTCGTAACGGGCTTTAATTTTGTCGTATAGTTCTTTTTCTTCTTCGGAAGTGATCTTCTTTCCTTGTTTTTTCAGGGATGCGGTCTCGATCTGAAGTAGAACCTTAGCCGCACTATTACCGCTCATCACGGCTAGTTCGGCACTAGGCCAGGCAACTATCAGCCTAGGATCGTAGGCCTTACCACACATAGCGTAATTACCGGCACCGTATGAATTACCTATAACGACAGTAAATTTAGGGACAACACTGTTACTAACCGCATTAACCATTTTTGCGCCGTCCTTTATTATACCCCCGTGTTCGCTTTTGCTACCTACCATAAAGCCGGTAACATCCTGAAGGAACACCAACGGAATTTTCTTCTGATTACAATTCGCAATAAAGCGAGTGGCTTTATCGGCACTATCACTATAGATAACACCGCCAAACTGCATTTCTCCCTTTTTTGTTTTAACCAGCTTACGCTGATTAGCAACTATACCCACAGCCCAGCCATCTATGCGGGCGTAACCCGTAAGAATGGTTTTGCCATATCCTTCTTTATATTCTTTAAATTCTGAATTATCCACCAGCCGCTTTACAATTTCGAGCATATTGTATTGATCGGCTCTGGATTTGGGCAGGATCCCGAAGATACCGGAAGGATCTTCCACAGGGTCCTGAGGGTCGATTCTATTGTAGCCCGCCTTGTCGTAGTCACCTATCTTAGAAACTATACCTTTTATGGTATCCAGCGCATCTTTATCGTCTTTTGCTTTATAATCTGTTACACCACTGATCTCACAATGAGTGGTGGCACCTCCCAGGGTCTCATTATCGATGGATTCGCCAATAGCCGCTTTTACCAGATAACTCCCAGCTAGAAAAATACTCCCGGTTTTATCTACAATTAAGGCTTCATCGCTCATGATGGGTAAATACGCTCCACCAGCCACACAACTCCCCATCACAGCGGCAATTTGAGTAATTCCCATACTGCTCATCACGGCATTATTCCTGAAAATTCTGCCAAAATGTTCTTTATCGGGGAAGATCTCATCCTGCATAGGGAGATAAACACCGGCACTATCTACAAGGTAAATGATTGGTAGCCTATTTTCCATAGCGATCTCCTGAGCCCTAAGGTTCTTTTTCCCGGTAATGGGAAACCAGGCGCCGGCTTTCACCGTGGCATCGTTAGCAACTACAATACACTGTTTACCAGCAATGTAGCCTATCTTCACTACAACTCCTCCACTGGGACATCCTCCGTGCTGCTCATACATACCATCTCCGGCAAAAGCACCAATTTCGATGCTGTTAGAATTCTCATCGAGTAGGTAATTTATTCGTTCGCGCGCGGTCATCTTGCCTTTGGCGTGATGTTTTTCTATACGCTTAGGGCCGCCTCCTGCTTTGATCTTGGTTAGTCTTTTGCGTAAATCGGAAACAAGTAATTTATTATGATCTTCGTTTTTATTGAAGTTAATATCCATGCGCGTGATTCATTTGCTCAAAAATACAAAAGTGTAGTATTATGCTTAGGATATTATACGATTAATTAACGATATTTGTTGTTGCTCTCTAATTAACAAAATATGATGAATAAAAATACAGTTTTAGCCTGGGCCACATTTATTATGATCGTCGTTGGGATTGGCCTGATTGTTCTTGGAGCCTTTAAATATGAAGATGTTGCCGGCTGGGGATTTGCCTCGGTGGGAATAGGTTTTTTTGCGATCGCCTGGGTTTTTAATGCCCTCAAAGGCCGGGTATAATTCTAATATAATTTAATTCTAATAACAAGATGTCCGACGATAAGAAAGTTATCTTCTCCATGTCCGGGGTTTCGAAGACCTATCAAAATGCACAAACTCCGGTTTTAAAAAATATCTACTTAAGTTTTTTCTACGGTGCCAAGATTGGGATTTTAGGTCTCAACGGAAGCGGTAAATCCACTTTACTTAAGATCATCGCGGGGCTGGATAAGAACCACCAGGGCGATGTTGTATTTGCACCCGGGTATACGGTAGGATATCTGGAACAGGAACCACAACTGGACGAATCTAAAACAGTAATTGAGATCGTAAAAGAAGGGGTAGCCGACGTAGTTGGAATACTGGATGAGTACAATAAAATAAACGATATGTTTGGCCTCCCGGAGGTGTATGAAAACCCGGATAAGATGCAGGAATTGATGGATAAGCAGGCGAAATTGCAAGATCAGATCGATGCGTCTAATGCATGGGAACTGGACACTAAACTGGAGATCGCCATGGACGCACTTCGTACCCCGGTAGCCGATAAACCCATAAGTGTTTTGTCTGGAGGGGAACGACGACGAGTTGCCTTATGCAGGCTCTTACTTCAGGAACCGGATGTTCTGTTACTCGACGAGCCTACTAACCACCTGGACGCGGAAAGTGTACATTGGCTGGAACATCATTTGGCCCAGTATAAAGGAACAGTGATAGCTGTTACTCACGACCGTTATTTTCTGGATAATGTCGCCGGATGGATATTGGAACTAGACAGGGGAGAAGGAATTCCATGGAAAGGAAACTATTCTTCATGGCTTGAACAAAAATCGAAACGACTTGAACAGGAGCAGAAGCAGGCAAGTAAACGTCAAAAAACCTTAGAACGCGAGCTCGAATGGGTTAGAATGGCTCCCAAAGGAAGACAGGCAAAACAGAAAGCCCGTCTAAGTAATTATGAGAAACTAGCCAGCGCAGATCAGAAACAACTGGACGAAAAACTAGAGATCTATATTCCCAATGGCCCTAGGCTGGGTACCAATGTTATCGAGGCGAAAGGAGTTTCGAAAGCATACGGAGACAAACTGCTGTATGAGGATCTGAACTTTAAATTACCACAAGCGGGTATTGTGGGAATTATTGGCCCCAACGGCGCCGGTAAAACAACCATCTTCAAAATGATCATGGGGGAAGAAACCCCGGATAAAGGTACTTTCGAAGTAGGAGATACGGCCAAACTTGCCTATGTAGATCAGGCACATTCTAATATCGACCCTAATAAAACCATCTGGGAGAACTTTAGTGATAGCCAGGAACTAATCATGATGGGCGGACGACAGGTAAATTCCAGGGCCTATTTAAGCAGGTTCAATTTCAGCGGAAGCGAACAGAACAAAAAAGTGAGTATGCTTTCAGGTGGGGAGCGGAACAGGTTACACCTTGCCATGACCCTGAAGGAGGAAGGAAACGTACTTCTTTTGGACGAACCAACCAACGATCTTGACGTAAACACTTTGAGAGCACTGGAAGAAGGACTGGATAACTTCGCCGGGTGCGCTGTGATCATCTCTCACGATCGATGGTTCCTCGATAGAATTTGTACTCATATTCTGGCATTTGAAGGGAACAGCCAGGTGTATTTCTTCGAAGGAGGGTTTAGTGACTACGAAGAAAATAAGAAGAAACGATTAGGGGGAGATCTCCTTCCGAAAAGGATCAAGTACAAGAAACTCATTCGTTGATCCGCTAGTATCAGCGGTAAATTACGCATGATAATTCTTTCAGTTTATGCTTAGCCAAATAAAAGCAATAGCCTTCGATGCCGATGATACCCTTTGGGTGAACGAACCTTTTTTCAGAAATGCAGAAAAGGAGTTTTGTGAATTGATGAAAGATTATATCGATGAGGAACGTTGTAATCAATTCTTGTTCGATATCGAAATGCAGAATTTACCCCTTTATGGCTATGGCATTAAGCCCTTTACTCTTTCTTTGATAGAAGCTGCGATACGGTTTTCAGGAGGAAAAATTTCCATAGACGGGATCAACACCCTTATTGAACGCGGAAAGGAAATGCTGGACCAGCCCATCGAGATCCTCGACGGTATTCCGGAAACCTTACAGAAGCTAAATGGGGATTATCGCCTGGTGATGGCTACCAAGGGCGACCTGCTCGATCAGGAAAGAAAGCTAATAAAATCGGGCCTTGAGCCTTATTTTCATCATATCGAGATCGTTTCAGACAAAACAGAAGTGCAATATAGCAAACTGGTAAGGCACCTCGATGTGAAACCCGAAGAATTCCTTATGGTAGGAAATTCGGTGAAGAGCGATATTTTACCCGTGTTAAATATAGGGGCACATGCTTTCCATATTCCGTTTCATACTACCTGGGCCCACGAGGTAGTGAAAGAACCTGTCAACCATCCTAATTACAGACGTCTTAATTCGGCTTCGGAAATGTTATTGCAGCTGGGCATTGTTTAATTCTTTCTGAAGAATCTCTACCTGCCAGACCGCTGTTTTTACTTACATCTGGTCCTTCGTCCGTGACGAATATTTTAGCTTCGAATACTTCCGAAGTAAACTTTCTAAAATTTACGTAAGAATCATTTAGACTCCCTATTTTGAAATTCGGTGCTATATCGAGTATCTTTAACCTTCTCAAAAAAAAACCAAATATGAAAAAAGCATTCCTGCTATTTTTAATACTAATTACAACTTCAGTCACACTTCAGGCACAATTGCAAAAGAAGTTCGAATATTTAGATGTTTTTCAACTGGAATATACCGCCGATCCTCAAATTTCTCCCGATGGGAATTACATAGTCTACAGGCGTACCGGTTTCGATATCATGAAAGATCGCGCCAAAGGCAATTTATGGCTACTAAGCACAGATAACCGGAAAATACATCACAAGCTCACCAGTTTTGAAGGTAATGAACGCCAGGCCCGATGGTCGCCCGGAGGTGATAAAATAGCTTTTGTGAGAAGTACCGATGAGGGGAGTGAGATCTTTCTCTACTGGACCGAAACGGGAGCCACGGCAAAATTAACCCAATTGGAGGGCAGTCCGTCTTCCTTGAGTTGGTCACCCGATGGCAAGCAGATCGCCTTTACAATGAAAGTAGATGCCAAAGCGCCTGTAATTGCAAAGATGCCTGAAAAGCCAAAGGACGCGAAATGGGCCGATGCCCCCAGGATCACCGATCGCCTGAAGCATGAAGCAGATGGATCTGGTTATATAAAGCCCGGGTTTACCCATATTTTTACCATCCCGGCAGAGGGAGGATCCCCAAGACAATTAACAAGTTGGGACAGAAATCACAGTGGGAGTTTGTCCTGGTCACCAGATGGTCGCAGGATCTTCTTTTCCTCAAACCTCAATGAAGATTGGGAATATGATTTCAGAAACTCCGAGATTTATGCCATCAACACCGAAACGCTGCTATATGAAACATATACAGATCGCCCCGGGCCGGATAATACGCCAAAAGTTTCTCCGGATGGTAAATGGGTAGCTTCTGTGGGTTTTGCCGATAAAGTTCAGACCTATCAAACAAGAAAGATCGAACTTATGGATATTAAAGGGGAGGGTAAAAGAATCCTCTCTGAAAATCTCGATAGAAGTGCCGAAGATATTACCTGGGATAGCGAAAGTAAAGGATTGTATTTCCTGTACAACGACAAAGGATTAACAAAATTAGCCTACATCGATCTTAAAGGAAAAGTAACAGACATTGTAGATAACGTGGGTGGGACAACCCTAGGTCGTCCATATTCCAGCGGTAGTTTCTCTGTGTCCAACAAAGGAAAGATTGCCTATACTATCTCGTTTCCAGACAGACCTGCAGATGTAGCCGTAATTGAGAAAGGTCAAAAACAACCTAAAGTGCTTACTTCGGTCAATAAAGACTTACTCGACTATCGAATGATGGGGCCGGTGGAAGAAATGTGGTATAAATCCTCCTTTGATGGAAGAGATCTACATGGGTATTTAGTGTATCCTCCCGATTTCGATAAGCGTAAAAAATATCCGCTGCTCGTTGAGAATCACGGTGGTCCAATTTTAAATTACGGACCCCATTTTTCGGCAGAAATGCAGCTTTATGCCGCTGCCGGATACATTGTATTTTACCCCAATCCCCGTGGAAGTACCAGCTATGGAGAAGAATTCGGGAACCTACTGTTCAATAATTATCCGGGTGAAGACTATATCGATGTGATGGACGGAGTGGATGCGGTGATCCAAAGAGGTAAGGTAGATCCGGATCAATTGTATGTTACCGGTGGAAGTGCAGGCGGGATAATGACGGCCTGGATAGTAGGGAAGACCAATAGGTTTAGGGCTGCGGTTGTAGCTAAACCAGTGGTTAATTGGATAAGTAAAACCCTGGTTGCCGACAATTACTACGGTTATGCAGATTCTCGCTATCCGGGGCAACCCTGGGAAAATTTTGAGGGGTACTGGAAATTTTCACCCCTTTCTCTGGTAGGGAATATAGAAACACCTACTATGGTGATGGTAGGTATGGACGATCTAAGAACTCCTCCCAGTGAAGCGAAGCAGTTATATCATGCTTTAAAACTTCGGAAGATAGAGACCGTGCTTGTTGAAATACCCGATGCTTCCCATGGGATCGCATCGCGGCCAAGCAATCTTATAACCAAGATCGTACATACGCTGGCCTGGTTCGAAAAATATAAGGAATAAGGTATTTAAGAAATTATTGAGGCTATTTTTTATAAGTTCAATTCCATCTTTATATTACTTCGTTTGTATGGGCTGTTAGGTTCTACTTCAATTTCTTGAAAACCAAACTTACGGTATATATGAATGGCGTTTTCCAGTATCGTATTAGAATAGAGTATAAGCTTTGCTTCCCCTAACTCTTTTGCGTGATCAATACAGTATTGCAGTAATTGTTGCCCTATTCTCTTTCCTCGCTGATCGGGTAAAACAGCCATTTTGGTTAGTTCGAGAAAGCCGCTATGATGCTTCATTAAGGCTACTGTTCCCAGTACCTTTTCACCTTCCTTGGCGAAAAAGATGTAACCACCGGGCCCCAGGATATATTTTTCCGGATTACTTAGAACTTCCTTATCGAAATCTTCAACATAGAAATAGGTTTCCAGCCACTCGATATTCAGTTTGTAAAAGTCTGATGCGTAGTCTTTTTGATACGGAATGATCTGAAGGTTCATTCTTACATTTTAGAATTTATATATTCGATCGCTTCAGCCTCTTTCTCAAGCGTGGATTCGTATATGGATTTTGCTTTTGCCATGATATCTTCAGCAAAGCCCCTGTCTTTTATATCCTTTGCATTGATCCTTACATTAAAGTATGCCCCTAGAACCGCAGTCCTGGCACATAGAACTCCTACGCCTGCATCAGACAGAGAGGAGGGTAGCCCATCTTTCATCATCTGTAGCATAACTTCAATAGATTGATGCGATGTTTCCATCACCTCGAAAGGAATTTGAGTTGCGTATTTGGTGGCTTCTTCGATGGCTTCACGGCGTGCCGATTTTTCCTCATCTGTTCCCTGTGGCATTCTGAAACCTTCGATGATCTTATTAAATGCGTTGGTATCCTCGTCTACCAGGTACAGCAATTTCTTCATATAAGCTTGTCCTTTTTCTGCCCATTCGGAAAAGTATTCCCATTTATCGTCCCAGCCTGCTTTGTGTGCAGATAAATTGGCAACCATGGTGCCCAGGGCCACTCCCAGACTTCCCACATATGCCGAAATAGAACCTCCTCCCGGGGCTACCGATTCTCCGGCGGTCTCATCTGCGAAGTGGGTTAACTTAAGGTCGACAAGCTTCTTATCATCACCATCGAGCATATATTCGATGATCTTTTCATTTGGATTAAATGGCTTAAGATCGTCCAGCCCCAGGGATTTTACGGCAATCTTGATCTTTTCACTTTCGGAAACCCCCAGCGATCTATTTTGTTTTACAAGGAAATAGTCTGCCGCATCCAGCATCGCTTGCAAAGGAATAAGACCAATTAATTCTGAACCTGTTACTCGAAGTCCGCGGGCTTCGGCTGCCTTACAGGTCTCATCGAAGGCAACGTGCATAGAAGTGATCGAGATATTAGTAAGGTTATAGGATATCTGAGCGATTCCATACTCTTCGATATACCAGCCAATTCCCTTTACGGCTTTAAGCTTTCCGGGTATCCGAACCGGTTCACCGTTCTCATCCAGTACCTTCTTTCCAGTGATCGGATTCCCTTCCCGTTTTACTCTTCCTGCCTCTCGGATATCGAAGGCTATAGCGTTGGCACGCCGGGTAGAGGTGGTGTTGAGGTTTACATTATAGGCGATCAGAAAATCCCTTGCCGATATAGCAATGGCACCGGTGGTGGCCACATTTTTATTGAATTCGGCTGGCCCAAAATCCGGTTTCCAGGATGGATCGGAAAGTTTTTTAGGTAAGCCTTCGTATTCTCCGGAACGGCAGTTTGCTAGATTTTTTCTTTTATCTTCTTTGGCGGCACTTTCATAAAAATATCCGGGAATACCTAGTTCTTTTCCCACCCGTTCGCCTAATCGATGGGCGTATTTTGCCGTTTCTTCCAGGCTAATGTTGCGGATAGGGACCAGCGGACAAACATCGGTTGCACCAAACCTAGGATGCTCCCCCGAGTGTTTGCTCATATCGATGAGTTCCGAAGCCTTTTTAATAAGTAAAAATGCCGCATCAATAACTTTGTCAGGTTCGCCTACAAAAGTGATCACAGTTCTGTTGGTGGCCTTACCAGGGTCAATATCCAGCAATTTAACACCATCTACTGTTTCTACGACCTTGGCTATCTCATTGATCTTTGCCATATCCCTTCCTTCACTAATATTGGGGACACATTCTATAAGTTGTTGTTGCATTGTTAAATTTTTTTCGAAATATATTTTTAATTAGTTATATCCTGAATAAGGTAAGCCAGAGCCTTACCAACGGTGTTATTTTCGGTTTTATTTGGAATGGCCTCACAAATATGCACATAGGCAGGGGCCGGATTTGTTGCAAAAAAGCGTGCAAATTGCCTTGCCTGCTTAAAGTTAAATCCGGAGGGTGTCATGGCACTGCTAGGAAAAGATTCGATAGCGTCGACGTCGATCTCTAGTCCGAAGCTACCGGACCTTATAAACTGCTTAGCTAATTTCACAGCCTGATAAAAAGAAGGCTTCTCCTCTAGCACAATGTCCTCAAAGAAATAGAACGCGATCCTGTTCTTAAATTGTGCCATTCGGTCGTAGACCTGTTGTGAGGTATAACTTTTATGAATTCCAAAAATGGCATATTTATTCAGATATCCTTTTTCCATTGCATAGGAAAACGGATTGCCACTATGGCGATGTTCAAGGGGTTTAAAATCGCTATGTGCATCCATGTTGATCACATTTACGGGTTTCCCCAGGGCATCGGCTGTACCTTTTAATATTCCGAAGGCATTATTATGGCCCCCTCCAATCACTATAGGGGTCTTACCGGCGGAGACCACCCTGCGAATAAGTTGCGAGACTTCCAGATCGATCTGCTCAACCAGTTTTCCAATGGTTTCCCCAAAGGCGTCACCATCAGGATCAAGCATATGGGCAGTCCTCATTTCTTCCCGGCAGTTCAATTCACCCAGGATGATCACATTTTCCGGTTTGGTTAGTGAATTAGCCTGCATATTGAGAAGAGCATTTAAACATTCACGCCATGCTTCTGAAGTGCCTTTCTTTCCGAAGTTAGCCAGAACACCAATATCTTCAGGTATGCCCAGGATTACATATTGGGCCTGATGAGATTCAAGATCTTCCAAGGAAGGTACAGTTCCAACCTTTTCGCCATATTTTGTTTCTCCTTTCCGAAGTTTGGTCAGGGAGATCAGATAATTTTTATCGTATAAACTGAGTTTACTCATACAAATTCTCCGTTACAAATTACCTGTTCGATATAATTACTTCCGAAGGAATACGGAAGGAACCCATAAGAAGGAATTTTCTTGGTGATAATGAGATTGGCTTTCTTTCCTTTGGTGATGCTTCCATGAGTGTGGCTTAATCCCATGGCATGTGCCGCATTGATAGTTGCAGCGTTTATGGCTTCTTCGGGCGTTAATTTCATTTTTATACAAGCCGCTGCAAGTACAAAATTCATATTACCGGTGGGTGAGGACCCCGGGTTAAAATCGGTTGCAATAGCCAGCGGAATACCAGCATCTATCAAAGCTCTTCCCGGCGTATAGGGGATACTTAGGAAGAACGAGCAGGCGGGTAGTGCTACGGCTATGGTATTGGAATGCTGAAGCTCCTTTATATCATCATCACTTACTATCTCCAGGTGGTCCACGGAAAGTGCATTGTGTTTCACCCCAACAGCTACACCACCAATGCTGTTAAACTGATTTACGTGTATCTTTGGGGTTAGCCCGTATTTTGAGGCTGCGGAAAGTATCTTATCGGTATCTTTCACCGAAAAATAACCTTCTTCACAGAAGACATCAACATAATCGGCTAGATTTTCGGATGCCACAGCGGGTAACATTTCATTACAGATAAGATCCACATAGTCGTCTTTTTTATTTGTGAATTCCTTCGGAAGTGCATGTGCCCCTAAGAAGGTCGTGCGTACCGTAACCGGATAGGTTTGCCCGAGTCTTTTTGCCACGCGTAGCATTTTAAGTTCGGCTTCTGTAGTGAGACCGTATCCACTTTTAATCTCTATTGCTCCGGTTCCCAATTTCATTACTTCTTCCAGGCGTTGGGCCGATTGCGCGAACAGATCATCTTCGGAAGTTCGCTGTAGATTTTCGGCACTATTGAGAATCCCACCGCCTTTAAGGGCTATTTCCTGATATGTGAGTCCGTTGATTCTATCGACAAATTCCTGTTCCCTATTGCCGGCAAAAACGATGTGCGTATGCGAATCGCACCACGACGGAAGTACGATCTTTCCACTACAATCTATGGTCTTATCAATGTTTCCTTCGGGCTGTGCCATCATGCTTCCAAAGTCTATTATAGTATCATCTTCTATGAGAAGCCACGCATTTTTTAGAGTAGGCAAATGCTTCATTTCACTACCTTTTAGCAGGTGTGTGGAAGCGTCTCTAATTTGTAGTAATTCCTTAATGTTGGTTAGCAAAACATTCATTGGCTAAAGATAGCAAACCTGAAAAGGAATTTATAAATTAGTAGGGTAAAAAATATCTTTTGAAATGAAATCGAAGTCACCCGGTGTGAATACCATTTGCACCCACGTAGGAGAACTAAAAGATGAGCAATATAAGGGAGCCATCTCGCCTTTGTATATGTCGAGTTCGTACGCCTATGAGAATGTGGATGTAAAGCGTTATCCCAGATATTTCAACACCCCAAACCAGGAAGGTCTGGCAAAAAAGGTGGCGGCTTTAGAACATTGTGAAGCCGGACTTATTTTTGGAAGTGGAATGGCTGCAATTAGTCATACTATGCTGGCATTTTTACGGCAGGGAGATCATGTGGTGGTTCAGAAGACTATTTATGGAGGAGCCTATAATTTTATGGTTGAAGAACTTCCTAAATATGGAATTAGTTACGATTTCACGGATGGTTTTACAGAAACCGACTTCAGAAATAAAATAAAACCAAACACAAAAGTGATCTATGTGGAAACTCCCTCCAATCCACTAATGCTGATCACCGATCTGGAAATGATCTCCGGGCTGGCTAAGGAATACGGGCTTGTATCTATGATCGATAATACCTTCGCCACACCAATAAATCAGACGCCTGCCGATTTCGGGATCGATATTATGATCCACAGCGCGACCAAATATATGGGAGGCCATAGTGATATTTGTGCGGGAGCGGTGGCCGCTTCAGAAGAACATATAAAGAAGATTTGGAATGTAGGGAAGAACCTCGGAGGAAGTTTAAGCGATTATACGGTTTGGCTACTGGAAAGAAGTATGAAGACTATGGGAATTCGGGTTAAGGCGCATAACCGGAATGCCCGTAAAATAGCGAGGTGGTTGAACGATCATGAATTAGTACAAAAAGTATATTATCCCGGATTGAAGGAACACCCGGATCATGAGCTCGCAAAGAAGCAGATGAAGGGTTATACCGGGATGCTTTCATTCGAATTAGTATCTGGAGTAGATCCCAATAAATTCATGGGATCCCTTTCAATGATCAAGCAATCCATGAGTTTAGCCGGGGTGGAATCCACGATCCTGTCTCCGGCAAAGACATCTCATGCATTATTGAGTGTGGAAGAAAGAGAGCGGCAGGGGATTTCGGATGGTTTATTGCGATTTTCGATAGGTATTGAAAATAAAAACGACCTAATTGCCGATCTGGAACATGCTTTTAGGGAAGTTTCCAGTAATCGGTTACAAAAATCACTTGTATGAAACTAGACATATTAGCGATTGGGGCTCATCCGGATGATGTTGAAATGAGTTGTGGGGCCACCATCGCCAAGGAGATAGCAGCGGGAAAAGTTGTGGGAATATTAGACCTTACCCGAGGTGAATTAGGTACACGAGGAAGTGCCGAGATAAGGAGTAAGGAGGCAAAAGAAGCGGCTAGGATACTAGGAGTAAAAGTTCGTGAGAATTTAGGTCTTTCAGATGGGTTTTTTCAGAATACCAAAGAGGCACAGTTAGCAGTTATAAGGATGATTAGAAAGTATCGTCCGGAAGTTGTATTGTGTAATGCGGTTGAGGACCGGCATATCGATCATGGAAAGGGAAGCAAGTTAAGTAGTGATGCCTGTTTTTTGAGCGGTCTCCGTAGAATTGAGACCGAATTAGATGGTGAATCTCAGCAGGCATGGCGACCAAGGCATGTCTATCATTATATACAATGGAAGGAACTTGAGCCCGACTTTGTGGTGGATGTAAGTGGTTATATGGATAAGAAACTGGATGCTGTGTTTGCGTATCGGAGTCAGTTTTACGACGAAAATTCGAATGAACCCGAAACGCCGATCTCGAGTAAAAATGCCACGGAAAGTTTGAGGTATAGAAACCGAAACCTTGGGAGACTAATTGGGACTGAATATGGAGAAGGATTTACGGTAGAGCGTTATACGGCGGTACATTCGGTTTTCGATCTTATTTAAAATTTAAATAATAGTATTGCGGAAGCAGGGGAAAAGATTTATATTTGCCTCCGCTTTTATCATAAAAAGCAAATGGTGGTTGTAGCTCAGCTGGTTAGAGCGCTGGATTGTGGTTCCAGAGGTCGCCGGTTCGAACCCGGTCTTCCACCCGTTAAAGCCTTTAGCGAAAGTTGAGGGCTTTTTTTGTTTATTTAAAGGTATAAAACCGAATTAGAGTAAAAGAACGGATCTTATTTCAGTCGGTCCTTGAGGAAAAGTTTAACGATAAGTTTTTCCCATAGGTTTTTAGGGGTTAGTTGAAAACCCATATATCGCAATTTTTCTGCTTTGTTGATAGCTGTAATGGCAAGTATGATGAGTACTACTATGGCAAGTATAATTGTGAATATCCACCAATTCATAGGATCAATCTAATTTTGTTGAGGCATTCAGGATTAAAAATTTTCCCGGGATAACTCCCGGGAAAATAGAATGTTGACCTATCAATAAGTAACCTCTTAACATGTTTAATTAATTATGATCAACAAACATTCACTGATTAGTTAGGATTATTAAAACAACAAATGAGAAACATAAAATCCAAAATTTCAGTTCTTTTATAATTTAATATTAGCAGTGGGTTGGATATGAGAGCAGACTCGTCATGAAAATCTGCTCTCAGGCTCTTTTATTAATGTCCGGCGTGGTGCAAACCTAAAAATTACCTATAAAAAGCGCGAGGGACATATCACTGATCAAAGGGATCAGGTGATGTATTTTAAAAGAACGTTATCCAACTTACTGTCGAGAATTAATTGATTTAAATTCTATCGTGCTCTTACCACATAATCATTTGAAAAATACTGGCTTGAACAAATCGTGTTATTGGGTATTTGTTCAAATTCTGAGAACAGAATTAAGATGAAAGAGAATCGTAATTTTCCAACGTGGACAGACGAATCTAACTCTTAATTTTCGACAGTTGAAAGATACTGTAGCGAGACAAGCTCACCTAAAATCCTTCATCTACATTTCATCTATATAGACTCTATATTAGCTCTACATTTTTCTAACTTAACAGTTTCCTTAACGCAGTAAACATGAATTGGCATTAGGATTAAGCTAAGATTGGATTGGTTCATTTAATTACCACCTGCGTATTAGGTCTTCCTTTAAATATTAAGAAAAAATACAATAGCTATAATTTATTCACCAGTATTACCTCTTGATTAGTTATTGGTGTTACTCGTAAAGCAGGATGATTTTAATCAATTATATGGTAAAGGAGGGTTTACTCAAGGCTTAATAAAAGTACCTCCCTCTACTTCCAATTTGAATAGAGGGAGGAGTCAAATAACCTATACGTTTGCCAAAATTAGGCACAGATGGCAAGGAATATCGCAAGGGAATTGACTGGTGGGGATATCCATACAACATCATGATCATTAAATGAGGTTGATTCAGGTACCGTAATTAGCTACATAAGCAGGCGAATTGAAAAGCCGAATCTGATTTTTGCCAAGTTTCCATTGATCGTAGGCTTTGTCTATTTTATCGCACAGTTGTTTTACCAAACGATTCCTGGTTTGCCTTAGTGAGACATAATTGACGGCTTGATCCAATTGAAACTCCAAAAGATCTTTAGGAGTACCTGAACAAAAAATTCGATCCAGATATAATTTGGTTTTATGCTCTGTATACTGATCAAGGTCGCTGGCCTCGTTTATCATATAAATAAATACGGTGTCCATATGTGAGGAACTGTTATTCATCCTAATAAACCGCTCTAACCGGCAATAATCCACATCGGGATACTTTTCTATCAGAATTTTTGATAAAAACAGGCCATGAGCAGCGTGGGAATCAATCAAAACAATTTTCATAGTCTATTATTTTAGTTAAATATGGTGGCTTGTTATGCAAGTGCCACTTTCATTTTTCAATTTTTTCTATTGTTTAAAATCAAATCAATCATTTTTGTAACCACCGGTATGAAGTGGGGCGAATACTTACATACCGGTATTACAATTGCGGGGCAAAACAGGTAGATCTAATTTTCATGAAGCGCATTTTATAATGGTTTTTACTTCATTAGATAGTTGAACAAAGTATCTTCCTGAAGCGTAATCATCGAGTGAAAATCCAGGGGATTTTCCCGACTCAAAAACATCTAGGATCTCAATTATATTTTCGCTGCCATCGATTATGGCTAATTGAGAGGAGTTAATAACTACTGCACTGAGAAATCTTGTACTTTTCAAGAGATTTAAGCCAGTTCCAGAGCGCTTTAATCTTGTGTGATACAGAGGTTCTAATTGTAGTGTTGACATAACTATTGGCTTTTGTTGATTTTTCCTGTCACAAACATAGTTGGCAACCTCTTACTTATCAAAAAAAGCACATATACAACACCTATACACCTCTTATACATTATATAGACATTATCATTATATCTATAAATGTTATCCCTTTTTTAAAGGGTTTGTAAGAGAATTTACATACAGAAATATGACTCTGTTTTTAGTTAATTTACTTTTTAAACAGAATGAATAATCGATAAAGTGAGGTAGTTGAAAACTCATCTACGCTATTTAATAAAAAAGGGCCGTTTTTAAATTAGTAAAACGGCCCTGATCACTTCCACTATGGAAAAATCATGCTCAATAATAATACGTAACGCAGGTTACCCAGGTAGACGTATCAACACAAATTAATAGAAGTGAAACAAAATAAAGCTTACACTATTTGAAGGATTAGCTAAAATCCACTAAATCTGAAACCCAACATTATCTAGATGGAGTTCCAACATGATAACAATGGGGCTTATAATGTAGGCCAGATTCAATAATAAACAGTCTGTAAGTTAAACCCTGATAAGGATTTAGCATAGAGAAGAGTATTCGTTATTACTATACTTAATTTACATAAACCATCTACTAACGCTGTGATTCAAACCAGATACCTGTAAGAATAATATAAAAGGAGGTTGTTCTAAACTATTACAAGCCTTTGATAAAGCCGTCCAGATCGTCATCTGCAGACAAGCCGAGTTGGTGTCGTAAACGAGATCTGTTTTGATATACAGAAGTAAGAACAATGTTCTGCATCATGGCGATTTCTGAATTATCTATTCCTAAGCGGATGAGCGAGCATAGTTTAATTTCAGATTTGGTAAGATGTGGAAATTGAGTTTTTAGCTTTTGATAGAATTCATTACTTAGATGATGTACCCGATCATTAAAGGCAATGATGGACTTTTCAGCCTTTACTTTATTAAAAATCTCGGTTTCTAATTGTTCGAAGGCTTTGTTTTTGTCTCTGCCGGTACATTTCTTGATAAATTCGATTTGTACAAGTAATTCTTTTGCCCACTTTTGGTTATATGAAATGTTTAAAGCAAAATCTATGAGATCTTGCTTCTTAGCATCAATTTCGGATGCAAGAAGTTGATTTTTAAGTTGCTCGTTATTAGCTTTCTCTTCTTCCAGGATCCTGGCAGATCTGGCTTGACGCACACTATGCCTAAACCTTGAAATAAGAGTGAATATCAATAACCCAAGAGACCCTAAAATTAAGAGTAACAGCCAATAAATTAATCGACTCCTTTCTTGTTGTTCTAATCTCAGTTGCTTTTCCTGTAAATAAAAATTTCTGGATCTTTCCAGAGCAATATCCTTCAATCTGGAGAAATAACTAAACTTTACGTCCTTATTTACATTCGCAACACTATCTATAAGTGCGTGAGCTTTGGTTGCGTAACTGTACGACTTTTCATAGTCCCCATTTATTAAAAAATAATCCTCCCAGGTACGGGCTATCAGGATTTCATTCTGATCCTTATTGTAGTATTTGCCTAGTGAGTCCATTTTAATTTCAATTTCTGGCAAAAACGCTCCTGCAAAATCTAGATTACCCATTTTAATTTCTGCTCCGGCCCATTGTATTCCGGCGCGTATCCAACGTTCCTCATCAAAATATTTCTGATAAAACTTATAGTTTTCTGAAAAAAGGTCCCTGGCTTTGGTATATTCTTTTCGCTCCATGTGAATTAGGGCAATATTGTCATACATACTGCCCTGTAATTTTTCATAACCATCAAACTTATCTTTTGGAAAAGAATACACTTTTTTAAAGTAACTCATAGCAAGATCGTATTCCTTAAAATATTTAAAGAAGTATATGCCTGCATTGTTGTAGGCGGAGAGTTTAAATGGATGCGTAGGTTGATCCTCGTAATAGTTAATTAGCTCTCGGTTGGTACGTTTTAGACTATCCAGATCATCCTTTTCAATGTAGGCATCAGACATCAACTTATAAATTATCGTCACATAGGAGTAGTATTTTAATTTTTTCGCATATGGCAATCCCTTCTTACCGGTTTGCAATACCATGTCGTATTGATGATTATCTGCAAACCCTTGTATAAAGATCAAATAAAACGTGTTGAGAAGCGTATCATTGGTAACCCCTTTAAGTAAATCGAGCCCTTTATAGTAATCCATCACATCTGGTGGATTATCCCGATTATAATCTTTTTGAAAGGTTTCTGATAAGAAGGTTTCGAATTGCCGGTTGATCTCATCTGTATTCTGTGCTACTAAAACATCGCCCGAAACATGAGAATAGCCTAATATTAGTAAGCATGATAAAATTAATTGCCTTTTAAACATCATTTTGTGTTAATAGAAAACTAAGCAAAGTACTATATGTTCTTATTTCATGAATTCGGGGATATTCAGTTAACAAATGTAAATATGCTGGTTCGACTAAGGTAGTAATCATTACGGCCCATACATAAATTTGGATATATACTATTTATCTACAAGAACGGGTTATGGAATTTGAAAGCCACTATTATCGGGCACTTAGCCGAAATTAAATAATCAGTTTAAAGTTGTGGTAAATAATGTTAGAATAAGAAATTCGATTCGTTAGCAGTTAAAAAATAATACCGTCGGGGTAAAGGTAATTTAGAACGTATCGGTTAATATGTTAGAAAATGAATCAGATTTCCGAAATAAATGTGTCCAGATCCTGATCCACATTAAGATTCATCCTTGTTCTCAATCTGGACCTGTTTTGATAGACGGAAGACAAATTAATATTCTGGATGAGCGCAATTTCCGGATTATCAATATTTAAACGGATTAGGGAGCACAATTTAATTTCCGATTTGGTGAGATAAGGAAATTGTAGCTTTAAGCTATGATAAAACTCATTACTTAGCAGATCCACTCTATTCTGAAAATCGATAATTTCTTCTTCGGCCATCACTTTACTCTTAATTTCCTTTTCAAGTATTTCGTAACCCTTCCCTTTAGATCGCCCTTTTAATTGTTTAATTTCTTTTATTCTCCCCAGTAGTTCTTTAGCCCATTTCTGATTGTATGAAATATTCACGGCAAAGTCCACAAGATCTTGTTTTTTTGAAGCTATTTCGCCTTGTAAAACTTCATTCTTTAATTTTTCAACATTGGCTCTTTCTTCCTCGATAAGTTTTGCCGCTTTTGCTCTTCGCACTCGGAATCTGTAATGACTCATAATTACAAAGGTGAATAGTACAAAAACAGCGATGGACATGATGAGTATCCAGGTGGTTACTTTAGACTTTTCCTCTTCTTTAAGCCTAAGAATTTTTTCCTGTTCATAAGATTTTTTAGAGCGTTCCATTACGATGCGAGAAAGATCTGCCTGTGTGTCGAACCGAATTTTTTCATCTATTCTCTCTACACTATCTTTCAAACGACTAGCTTCATTTGAGTATGAAATAACTTTTTTATAATCGCCCAATGCTTTATAATATTCTTCGTAAGTATGAGCCAGTAGGATACGATTCAATACTTTTTGAGGATAGTTTCCCAGGGAGTCCATCTGCGCCGAAACTCGCGAAAGTATGCGATTTGCCTCTGGGAGATTACCCAGCTTGATGTCCGTATCTGCCCATTGTATCCCGGCTCTCATCCATCGCTCACCGTCGTTAAAAGCAGGATAAATGTTTATATAGTTATTCGAAAAATAATCCCTCGCTTTATTAAATTCACCTTTCCTCATGTGAACTAGTGCAATATTATCGTATACGCTCCCGGAAAAATGTTTATGCGTTCTCAACGCCTCGGGATATTGCAGTATTTTATTGTAAAAATACATGGCAGAGTCGTACTCTTTTAAAAATTCGTGATAGAAAACACCTACGTTATTGTAGGCGCTGTATTTCATAATATGATCAGAATTCTCATTGTCGTAATAAGCAACAGTTTCGGCACATATCCTGCGAAAATTGTTCCTATCATTATCTGATATATAGGTCTTCGCTAAATGAACATAAGTAAATGTTATATTCATATAGTCCTTTTGTTTTTTTAAAATTGGAAGTGCCTTATTTGCAAGTGAAACTAATAGCTCGGTTTGGCCTGAATCACCGTAGTGGGCTAAAAATATATTGTAAAATTGAACGCGCAAACTGTCACTTTCTATATCCTGGACGAGGTCGATACCTTCGTAATAATCTAAAGCATTTAAAGGTTTACCCTTGTGTAATTTTTGATTTATTCTGTCAAGAAAAGTCGCGAATACTTCTGTGTTATTTTTCTCAGTGAAGGATTGGGGGTATAGCGTAAGATTAGTGCATAGAATTATACCTATTAATAAAGTCCAATTGCATGTTTTAACGCTAACTATCATAAACACAAAGATATGTAACACAATTTATACGCAAATTCCTACACTCATGAGATAGATTGATTCCTACAAAGTCTATATTACCCCTCGTCCTTTTAAGTTTATAATAAGGTAATTGGAATTAAATGATGACTTTACGGTTCAAACAGAATTAGAATCACTCTGTAGTGCTGGCACGTACCTTAACGATTGATGTTCTTCAAACTCATCCATTCTTATAGGGTCAATGAAACAACCTGTAACGAAAGGCATACGATGATATAAATAAATAACATAACTGTGAGTATTTTTCGAGGCCACACTAACTTTTCTTTTTGATAGAAAACAATAAGATGTATCATACGGGTAAGTGGGATTGAGGTTAAACTTTACTATTTATAATTTTCCGAAAGACTTGAAGTTCTCGGCTTTATTAAATCAAATCCTGTTAAACTCTATTAATTGTCGATATATACAATAACTTGAATGTGTATAAGCTTACAGAGCCTTTAAAGTGATTTAAATCGATTTTGGCTAATCTAAAAAGGAAGGAAATAGTTTGCTAAAAATCTATATATCAATTATATATACAGCATCTATTATATAGATATAATAATTGAAGATATGAGGGTGGTTCCGAAATTGAGAAAGGATGAAATATTTCGGGTAGAAAATTAAATTAAACGGTGAAAATTGCATTAATAAAAAGAGCCCTTCCAAAGAAGGGCTCTACGAATACATAACCTCTAAATTATGATTCTCTAATCACAGCCATACTGCAATCAGTTTTTAATGTCATTTATTTCAATGAAAACAGAGGTTTTCATATACAAACAGTTAGACAATGTAATAAAATCTGAACAATCTGCTCTACAATTCAAGCTTATTAACATTTTGTTTAGGGATTGATATCGGCTATGCATATCCCTTAAATTAACACCACATCGTGGCAGTTTATACGCTATTCTTTCTTTCCAAGTTTATCTGCGACGATCCTGTTCTCCCTATTCGATACTTCCCATGCGGTCTGAAAAATAAGGCGTGCTCTTTTCGCCAATAGCTCGTATTCTATCTTATCCGGTGTATCGGTAGGTTTGTGATAATCCTCATGTACGCCATTAAAATAAAAGATCACCGGAATATTATTTTTTGCAAAATTATAATGGTCGCTACGGTAGTAAAAACGATTTGGGTCGTTTTCATCATTAAATTTATAGTCCAGTTCTAATTGGATATATTTATCATTAACGGCTTCCGAGACATCATGAAGCTCCTGGCTGAGTTTGTCACTTCCAATTAAATATATATAGTCTTCATCACCTGCTTTATCCGGATCTATACGACCAATCATGTCCGTATTTAGATTACACACAGTATTTTCTAATGGGAAAATTGGGTTCTCGGTATAGTATTTCGATCCATATAAACCAATTTCTTCCCCGGTGACATGCAGGAATAGGATTGATCGTTTGGGACCATTTCCATCCCGAACCGCTTGTTGAAACGCCTCCGCGATCTCAAGCAAAGCCACTGTACCACTGCCATCATCATCGGCGCCATTATAGATATCACCGTTCTCTCGCATTCCCACATGGTCGTAATGCGCTGAGAGGACTATTATTTCTTCCGGCTTTTCCGAACCTTTTATAAAAGCAACTACGTTCTCCGAGTCTGCCTTTATCCTTCTTCCAAGATAACTGGCAGGGATGGTCTGGTAATAGTTGTTCTCCTCTATTGGAGATTGAATTCCCTGATCCATATAAAAATTTCGAAGGTATTCTGCAGCTAATTTCTGGCCATCGGTTCCTGTCATTCGCCCTTCCATTTTATCACTGGCAAACGTATACAAATGCGTTTTTAGCTCTTCAGCAGTGATCGTATTAGCATAATCAACTCGAGTCGAAATCTTTTGAATGCTCTTTGTTTGCGCCGAATTACACGAAATGGTTAAAACCGATAAGGCTACAATGAGAATATGTTTCATTCTAATTTTAATTTTTGAATGGCTAAATATACAGGAATGATGCTTGGGCTTTGTGAAAATTATGTGAAAATCGGTATCCTGCATAACAAAAAATATATCTCTATACTGGTGTTGATGATATCGAACATATAAAGGGGATTTTTCCTGAAATTGTTACCGAGCATCAAATTAAACTTTTTAAAAGCCTAACTTTAGTTCATTATAGAAAACTAGGAACTATGGATACTTATAAAGTGGACGACAGTGCGAAACACGTAAAGATAGATGTAAAGGTGGGTACTACCGGTTCTGCCGAGACCAGAGTTTATCTGGATACTATTACAGCAGACAACCGCATATGTGAATCGGATGACGCAAGCAATGGAAATATCCCGGCGACCAAAGCCGGAATAAATCGGAAATTATTTCTTAGGACCCTAATAGTAAATACTTCACTTAATTTCTCCAATATACCCGATTCTGCCGTGAAAGATGCGATAAAGATGACACACATCATTTATACACTAGATGGAGGGCCTCAAGGGGAGAAGCCATTCAATAACCTGGATGCTATCGTCAACGATTCTGATATATCCAGCGTGGAAATAACCAAACGAATAGAATTTGTATGAAAAATATTTGTACCATACTCGCCATAATCCTTTTTCAGTTTGTTTGGGCACAGGATCCTGATCCGGAGATAAAAGAAAAGGAAATTTCTTTCGATAATCTTGAAGTTCCCAATACTCCAGCTTTTATATTACTGGATGAGGCGCCCACAAGTATTCAACGGCCAAATTCAACCCGGGCATTTGCCTTGGATCTCATTCAGGATGTCACCGAAGATGGCGTTTTGGGGAATCTTGCCGTTGAAGTAACTCCTTTTTGGATGATCCAACATACCCATATGACCCCCGAAAAATATTACGGAATCAAAACACAGGAGGACGGAAGTGTTTCGCAGAATTTCTTTTCCAAACTTCGCCTGGCCTCAGTGTCGGCGGCATACATGAAATCTGCCGATTCTATTACGAACATCAGTATTGGGGTTAGAACAACCTTGTTTGAGATAAAACGACAGGACGATATTAAAGATTATAAGGAAGCTTTGCAACAGGCGCAGAAGTATCTTAATAATTCGGCAAATTATATGGAGCAATATAATACCCAATGCAAGATACCAAAACCTGAAAATTACAGAAGCGAAACAGCATTTCAAGAAGCTATGCAAACATATAAAGGGATTTGCGACAAACCTGAACCTACCAGACCCACTGTGGGTGCGACCGATGAGGAAATTCAAAAATATCGTGCCGCGATCAAAGAATACAGACTTGCTTGCTACTGCCCACCGGACCCTCGTGATTATGATACAACCGCTCAATTTGAAGCTGCAAAGGAATGGTATGAAGCCGGATTGAATGCTTTTCGAGAGAAGAAACGTGAAGAAGATAATTTTACAGCGAAAGACCTGGACGTTGCCTTTAAAGAGATTACCAGTAGGAAACCGCTTTTTGCCATAGACCTGGCGGCCGCCTATAATCAGAGATTCTTCGGAAATACTTTTAACGACAATACCGCAGGGAGATTCGGGATATGGAGCACCCTTACTTTGTCTTCCTTCCTCGATAAGAAAAAAACAAACAGAGACTACTTTAATGTTTACGGCTTCGTTCGATATCTGGATGATACAAGACGTGGGATATTCCCTGCTGCGAACGATGACCGATTTAATGCCTTCGATCTGGGTGTTAAGGGAGAATTGGAATTCGACAAGCTAAGTGTGGCCTACGAGTATATTAACAGGAGTGGAGATATGGAAGGGTATCGTTCTGTGGGAACTATCCGGTATCAACTTATCAACGACATCTTCCTCACAGGAAGCTTCGGAAATAATTTTGAAGAAACAGATGACCTCGTTACCCTCTTCGGAATAAAATGGGGAATCAATGGCGCTCTTCAATCTATTACCATTCCGCAATCCGACTAACAGAAATCTGTTTTACATTGATAAAATATTGTTAAACAGTTTTAATAGAATGGGATCTATTTCATATTTTCGTGCCCCGAAACAATGAAGCAGTTCTCTCAGTACATACTAACGGTTTTGGTGATATTCTCACTATTTGCTCCCGCTGTGATCCCCTTTATCGAGGACGATCGGGTAGATCTAATAGTGCTTAACCCTATTGAGGAAGAGAATAAACAAGACAATAAGTTAAAGAACCTTAAGGACCTGGAAGAGAAGCAGGTTTTCTTCGAGCGCTTCAATGGAATGGAAAGTGAGTTTCTATCCCTTCAACAAAATTTAGATCGTCATTACCTGGACGATTTTTCAGAGTTTCATATACAGATTAATAATCCACCCCCGGAACATAGGAGTTAGTTTTTCAGTACGCGAATAAATTAACTCAACTTCAGAACTTTCTGAAGAAAAATCTATTACTATGTTCAAAAATTTAAAGAGCGACTTACCCGCAAGTATTGTCGTATTTTTCGTTGCATTACCACTTTGTTTAGGGATTGCCCTGGCTAGTGGAGCACCGCTTTTCTCCGGTCTCATAGCAGGGATCGTAGGAGGAATTGTGGTAGGCTCCCTTAGTGGTTCTCAAATTGGGGTAAGCGGTCCTGCAGCGGGGTTGGCCGCTATTGTTTTAGCCGCAATCGCTACCTTAGGTAGCTTCGAAAATTTCCTACTAGCTGTGGTGCTGGGAGGAGTTATTCAATTGATCTTCGGAATTCTGAAAGCCGGAGTAATTGGTTATTATTTTCCATCATCTGTCATTAAGGGGATGCTAACTGGTATTGGGATAATCATCATTCTGAAACAGATACCTCATTTCTTTGGATATAATGCAGATCCCGAAGGCGATTTTGCCTTCCTTCAGGTTGATGGAGAAAATACTTTCTCCGGGATCATACAAACAGTAAAGTACATTAGCCCCGGGGCCACTATAGTCGCCCTGGTAGGACTCGGTATTTTGATCCTGTGGGAGAAGGTATTGTCTAAAAAAGCAAAGTTATTTACTTTGATCCAGGGCCCGCTGGTTGCGGTTATCTTCGGAATCGTATATTTTGTGCTTACCGAAGGAACCCGATTTGGAATTGCTTCCGATAATCTGGTGAGCGTGCCGGCTCCCGAAGATGCCAGCTCATTCCTGGCACAATTCACATTTCCTAACTTTTCCGAGATCACCAATCCGCAGATATGGATCGTGGCATTTACCATTGCCCTGGTGGCCAGTTTGGAGACCTTATTATGTGTAGAAGCTACCGATAAACTAGACCCCCAGAAAAGAGTTACTCCTACCAATAGAGAACTTCTGGCTCAGGGGACCGGAAATATCATGTCCGGGCTAATTGGTGGTTTACCCATTACGCAGGTAATTGTGAGAAGTTCAGCCAACATTCAATCGGGAGGGAAAACTAAAGCTTCGGCTATCATTCACGGATTCTTCCTGCTGATCTCGATCATCCTTATCCCAAAATTGCTCAATAAAATTCCGTTATCGGTATTGGCCGCAATTTTACTGGTAGTGGGATATAAATTGGCCAAGCCTGCTTTATTCAAGAAAATGTATGCCCTTGGCTGGAAACAATTCGTTCCCTTCATAGTAACTGTCACAGGAATAATATTTACCGATCTGCTTATCGGCATCGGTCTGGGACTTGCTGTTGGGATCGTTGTCATACTTCTGAAAAGCTACCAAAACTCGCATTTCCTGCACATAGAAGATAAGAGTAATGGGAAGCATAAAATTAAAATGACCCTCGCAGAAGAAGTTACTTTCTTCAATAAGGGTGCAATTTTAAAGGAGCTTGATAATCTCCCCGAGGATACTTATCTTGAGCTGGATGTGAGAAAAACACGCTATCTGGACAATGATATCGTTGAGATCCTCGAAGATTTTTCAGAAAAAGCAAGGAATCGAAATATTACAATAAAAATAATCTCCGAAAGGGGAGAGGTGGAAAATCCACCGAGCTATATTCAATTTTTTAAACTAAGACCAAAAACAACGTAAAAAAAACACACTATGAAAGCACATACAAGAGAAACACAAGCAACAATGACTCCCGATAAAGCTCTACAGTTTTTGAAGGAAGGAAACGAAAGATTTCAGAATAACCTGAAAGCAAACCGAAATCTACTACAACAAGTAAACGAAACTGCGGAGGGCCAATTCCCTTTTGCAACGATTTTAAGTTGTATAGATTCCCGCGTCTCGGCCGAACTTGTGTTCGACCAGGGATTGGGCGACATCTTCAGTATTAGAATTGCCGGAAATTTCATCAACCAGGATATTCTTGGAAGTATGGAATTTGCCTGTAAGTTGGCGGGAACCAAGCTTTTGGTTGTTTTAGGGCACACCAGTTGTGGAGCCGTGAAAGGAGCCTGCGATCATGCACGCATGGGGAATCTCACAACTCTAATAAATAAGATAGAACCTGCCGTATTCGCTGTTAAGGAACCACAGGACGAATCTAAACGTAATTCGTCAAATCTGGAGTTTGTAGATGAGGTGGCCAAAGTGAATGTAGAAATGGCAATAGAAAATATCCGAAACCAGAGTGTTATCCTCCGGGATATGGAGCAGGAAGGAAGTATAAAGATCGTGGGTGCAATGTACGACCTTGCCACAGGAGGTGTAACCTTCTACGATTAAACAGTAAGAACCCGGGGAGATCCCCGGGTTTTTTGTTTTATTTTGAAATACATAACTTTACGAGTACCCCTTAGATCGCTTTTTTCAACCTCAAAAAAAAACCTATGAAAAAGCCATTATTACTCTTGAGTTTCGTGATCGTGTCTGCTGTAAGTTATTCACAATCGGCACGCGTACAAGTGATCCACAATTCGGCCGATGCTTTAACAGCTACCGTCGATGTGTATGTAAATGGGATGCTTACTCTGGACAATGTGAATTTCAGGACAGCGTCTCCCTTCACCGACCTTCCTGCTGGGGTTCCCTTGATCGTTGGAGTGGCGCCGGACGACAGCACTAGCGCTTCCGATGCCTTTTACACCGAAACTTTCACCTTAACCGAAAATGAGACCTATGTGATCATTGCGGGGGGTATTGAAAGTAGTACCGGATACAACCCGGCTCCTCCCTTCGATCTCCACGTGTTCGACATGGGAAGGGAAACTTCTATGGATCCGTTGAAGGTAGATGTGTTGATCTACCAGGGATCTACAGACGCACCAGTGATGGATGCATTCGAAACCGAAGTTGGGTTGGGGCAGATCGTGGATAATATAGCCTATTCCGAATATCAGGGCTATTTTGAATTCCCTTCCGATAATTATACCATCGAATTACGTAACGAAGCAGGTACCCAGGCACTAGCTGCTTATATTGCAGCACTAGAATCTCTGGGCCTGGAAGGAATAGCCGTTACTGTGCTGGCTTCCGGATTCTTCGATCCTTCTCAGAATTCTAACGGTCCCGCCTTTGGGCTATATGCCGTATCTCCTTTAGGTGGTGGGCTAATACCGCTTCCACCGGCACCGCTAGCCGTAGAGGATTTCAATGAAGAAAAATTTCAGGTGTATCCTAATCCTGTGAATGATATATTAAATGTTCATGGGGTTGATTTAACAGACTATGATATTCGTATCTCCGATATTTCTGGGAGGATTGTTTCTGAAATGTTCTATGAAATTGAAAATGACCACCTTAAAGTGAACTCACTCTCATCGGGGGTGTACTTAATTTCGTTTTATGCCGATGGTGATATGAAAGCTTCAGAAAAATTTATTAAACTTTAATTTTATAGATTAGATCTGGGTAAGGGACAGATATATCAACAAAAAGACTTCATTCATTAGTTTACCATTGTCGTAAATGCCCTGTTATTCAGAAAAATATAAAATATCTGGCCTCATACATTTCAGTTAAATTTAAATAGCGTTCCTGGAAACGTATTCAAGAATACTTATATTATTGATTATTAGCGGTTTTCACTGAAGGGCTTTTTTTTCTGAATTAAAAAATGAATTTTTTCGAAGATTCTCTTAGGGTATTTTCCTTCTGAAGTGTTCTATTTAAGAAATTATGTATATTTTAAAAGCTGAGGTTGAGAAGATTCGGAGGTGATTTATCCGGCCGCAAATTGAATAATTAAACTAAATTTGAGTGAATATCACTCGTATCATGAAAAATATCTTTCCGAAGATCAAAAAATTGCTTCTCCCATTTTTCGACACGAAAGCCGCCGGAGTTTATTTCGTCCTGTTCGCGGCTGCGATTGGCATTGCTACTTTCATTGAGAATGATTTTGGTACCAGTGCTGCACAAAAAGTGATTTTCAAGTCTTGGTGGTTCGAATTGTTACTGGTATTATTTGGCATCACCATCTTGGTTAATATATTCAGATACAGAATGATACCCATGCGTAAGTGGGCTGTTTTAATGTTTCATGCTGCTATTATCATTATCATTATAGGGGCCGGTGTAACCCGATATTTTGGATTTGAAGGGGTAATGCATATACGGGAAAATGACAGGGCATCAAGTTTTTTGTCTGCCGAGACCTATTTGAAATTCGATGTATTGAAAAATGGTACGACTTATAGTTTCGACGAACCCGTACTTTTCGCAAGTTTAGGAAACAATAATTTTCACGAATCCTATTTAGTGGATGGTAGTTTAATTGTTGTTGAAGTAACCGACTTTATTCCAAATCCGAAGCAACAATTGAAGGCCAATTCCGATGGCGGGGTACCCGTAGCAAAGCTCGTAGTGGCTGGCCCGCGTGGCAGGGAAGAATATTTTGTCGAGAAGGGAAGTACCCACCGAATAGGAGAAATGCTTTTCAATTTTAAAGATCAACGTATAGTGGGTGCCGTAAACCTGAGGTATGTTAACGATCAACTCCAGATAAATTACGACCGGCCACTTGTACAAACCGTCATGGCGACACAGCAACGGGATACTATCGTTTTTAATGGTGAATTCAACCCGTTGGCCTTACGTGCTTTATATTCGGATGGAACGAACAATTTTGTTTTTTCCGAATTCGAGCCAAAAGCCTCACTCGAAATGGTAAGCGAAGACCCTAAAGTTAAAAATGAAAGCGTTACCGCCGTAGCATTAAACGTCACTGTAGATGGTGATACCCAGGAAACTCTGGTATACGGAAACCGTGGTTTACCGGGTAATCCGGCTATCCTGAACTTTGATGAGCTATCGGTTAGATCGGCTTATGGCGCTAAAGAAGTAAATGTTCCTTTCTCTATTAAACTGAATGATTTCATTATGGAGAAGTATCCGGGAACCAACAGTGCTTCGTCTTATGCCAGTGAAGTTACCCTCATCGATCCCGCGGAAAATGTGAATATGGACTACCGTATTTATATGAATAATATCCTTAATTATAGTGGTTATCGGTTCTTTCAGTCTTCTTTCGACCGGGACGAAAAGGGAACCTATTTAAGCGTGAACAGTGATTTCTGGGGTACTTTGATCTCTTATATTGGCTATGCGTTGCTCACCCTTGGGATGATTCTTACTTTCTTCAGTAAAAATACCCGCTTCCATGAGGTACTTCGTAAAATAAAGAAACTGAGAGCAAAACGAGGCACGTTTATTTTGCTGCTGCTTTTGTCTTTAGGGTATAGTTCGTACGGACAGGCGTATAAGTCGAAAGCCGTTTCTAAGGAACATGCCGAGGCCTTTAGTAAAGTGGTGGTTCAGGATTTTAAAGGTAGAATGAAACCCATGCATACCCTTTCCAGAGAAGTGATGCGTAAGATTGCAAGAAAGGAAAGCTGGGATGGCTTAACGGCAGACCAGGTAGTTCTTGGGATGTTCGTGAATAAGAAGGACTGGTACGATGTGAAAATGGTTAAACTGGGGAAGCATAAGGACGTTCAGAAATTATTAAATGTAAACGGTGAGTATGCCTCGTATAAAGATTTCTTCAATGAAAAAGGGGAGTACAAGCTAAGGGATGAAGTGAGACGAGTTTACGCCCTGGAGCCTATTGACAGGGGTGTTTATGCAAAAGATCTTATGAAAATAGACGAACGTCTTAATATCATGAGCATGTTATTTTCCGGTAGTCTTCTCAAGATAGTACCTACTCCAAACGATCCCAACAATACCTGGCAGGCGTATAATAATCATAATCACTCACCGGACGATGGCCATAATCATTCTACCATAGCCGACAATTTTTTCAATGCCTACGGAACTGCCCTTCAACAGGCCACCAACACGGGTAACTTTGAACATGCCGGCCATCTCCTCGAGGAGTTAAAGTCTTTTCAGCAAGCCAAAGGAGGTAGCATTATGCCTTCCGAATCTAAGATCAATACCGAGATTCGTCTTAACCAAATGAATGTCTTTACTCGTCTTGCAGGATTCTACATGATCCTCGGGCTTTTTCTTTTATTCTTCTTGTTTTTATCGGTTTTCAAACCAAATTTAAAACTAAAGAAAGTATACTGGATCTTATTTTCTCTCATCGTTTTAGGCTTTGTTCTGCACACGATTGGGCTGGGAATGCGATGGTATGTCTCGGGCCGGGCGCCATGGAGCAATGGCTACGAATCTATGATCTATATTGCCTGGACTTCCACGCTTGCGGGCGTGCTGTTTACTCGTAAATCTTTTGGCGGACTTGCCGCTACTATGGTGTTGGCAGGGACCATTCTATTTGTGTCCACCTTAAGCTTTCTGGACCCTGAAATTACACCTTTAGTGCCTGTATTGAAGTCGTATTGGTTAACTATCCACGTCTCTTTGGAAGCAGGAAGTTACGGCTTTCTAATGCTGGGAGCCATCATAGGATTGATCAACCTTATTTTGCTCATCTTCATCACGCAGAAAAATAAGGACAGAGTGAAGCGCATTGTACAGGAAATGACCTATATAAGCGAGCTAACCTTAATAGGTGGACTATTTATGGTAAGTGTGGGGACTTATCTTGGTGGCGTTTGGGCGAACGAATCCTGGGGTCGCTACTGGGGTTGGGATGCGAAGGAAACCTGGGCGTTGGTAACCATCCTGGTCTATGCCTTTATTCTGCACATGAGATTGATCCCAAAATTAAGAGGCCTATACGCCTATAATCTGGCTACGATCTTTGGCCTGGCATCTGTAATTATGACCTACTATGGAGTAAATTATTATTTATCCGGGCTTCATTCTTATGCCACCGGAGATCCTATTCCCATTCCGCAATGGGTTTATATCGTGGTAAGTTGTATTGTGCTAATAAGTTTTATAGCTTATCTCCGAAAACGAAAGTTTCCAATAATATCTTAATGAGGTTATTCAATAACAACCCCATCCTCGAGTATTAGATCGTAGCGATATCCCGCACCAAAGTCCTTGTTTAAAACAACTTTAGCACGCATGGTTACAGTTTTTCCTTCAGGAACAAACGTATTGGAGGTAATGACCAGGTCGAAATCGTTCTTACTGCCATCCTGCAGATGGATCCAATTTCGTTTCATGATGTTTGGGTTGATCTTCACACATTTACCGGTTAATTGGACGGTTTTTCCTTCGTAGGCGGTAGGATTTGCCACAAGTTCTGCAATTTTAATGCTTCCTTTATGCTGAACAATCTCCTCGGTATGCGTAGGGATATTTTCTTTCTGAAGGGTTTGTTCGGGCTCTGCGGTGAAATCTGCAGACAAGGTTCCAGTGTTGTTTCCGTGATCCTCTGCCACCAGACTGGAAACAAGAAAGATCCTGTCGAAGACGCGGTTGTATTCTTTACTTTCGAAATTTGTTTTCAGTAAACCATTACGATAGAAATAAGTGCCACCTAATTCGATGTTTTGTTTTCTTGCTGCTATCCAGTATTCTTCTCCACCACCTTCGGTTACCTTTAAGTAAACATACTTAGTGGCAGGCAGTATTTCCTTAACAACTACCTTGTGCAGGTCTTCGGTAAAGGAGGTTCCCAATTGCGAATTCGCCGGTTGATTATCGGTGTTTTCATCGGAAAAGATCCCGCTTACCTTTTCATTATTATCTGGCTCTGTCTGAGCAGTGATCACTTTGGGTTTACTATTACAAGAAACTATAAAAGCTGTGCACAATGCAAATAATATAAGTTTAGACTTTTTCATAATTTATTTTTTCTTTTTGCTGTAAAATCGTTTGGTTAATCGTGTATAAAAGCGATAGTTATTTTCAACATCAGCCTGTGATAATTCTCCCGAAAAACTTAACTGCCAGGTCCTGGAGATTCGATAATTCAAGGTAGCTCCAATGTAATTCAAAGCCAGGTCATCGATATTGTAATCGTAGGTGTAATCGGCTCTTCTAAAATAGACTTCTGTACCCAATTTATTCTCAAAAAACTCTCTGGAATATCGAATCGAGTAAATATTACTGCTAAGATAGTTTGAAGAATTCATATTATACGAAATGTTTATTCTTCCGCCCAGATGGGGAATTCTGGATACAGTGGCGTATGCGTAAAAATTGTCGGATTTATTTTGATTATCGCTTCTAAATCGTCTACTATAGCTTAGTCCAAGCCATAAGATCTTGGCAGGTCTTACGTTAATACGTGTTCTAAAGCCTTGTCTGGCCAGATCGTCGTTAAGTAGTTGCTCAATTTCGGTTTGAAAGGTTTCGTAGTATATAATTCGCTTTCGGGAGTCGTAGGATACCATAATATTTGCCGCTCTGCTTATTCTGTACCGAGCCGATAAATAGAGATTGGTTAATCTGGTCTCATTACCTGTATTTCCGAAGATATCCATCTCTGCCGACCCAAATAAACTTAGGTCTGATGCTATGGTGCTGAAATGCTGAAAGAAGATGTAGCGACGGTCTGTTGCCCCGGAATTGGTTTGTTCCATTGCACCAAGGGTGGTTTCGCTATAAAAATCCTGCGAATTTGACTGTATGCCGAAGTATCCACCATATTGTAACAGATCCGAATTAAAGTCGTAATCCTGAAAATCCGGCCGATATCCGCCCATAGCACCTACATAAAAATTACCGAAATATTTCTCAACCTGTAACCCATCAATAGCGCCAACGGTAGATGCTTTTTGATTGATCTTTCTTCCCGCGGTAACAGAAAGTGAGGGTGTAGCGTCGTATCGCACATTGAGATTGTAAATATTAAAGATATTGGTTCTGCCATTGTACCTACTGTCTGCCGGGGTGATAATATTTCGGTAGGTGAGGTAAGACTCAATAGAGAATTTCGAGTCACCCAGGTGATTGGCATTCAATGAAAAACGTGTCCTGAACTGATGACGATCTTCCCTAAGGTCTGAAAATGTATTATAACTAGCCAAAGAGACTCTCCCGCGGATATTTTCGGTATAGATGGATTCCTTCTCCGTGTCCAGAGTAGTAGGCACTATAACTTCGGCTGGAAGTACTTCATCATCAGGCTCTGTAATAGAAGGCTCTGTCCCCGGCTTAATTTCGGAAACAACAATTAAATAAGTGACCACATCTCCGGTTTTTACTGCACAATTGTTTAAAACAACTGAAACAACGGAGGTGGATGATTTATCTGTAACCCTAAGACAATCCGTTCCGGCCAATTGTAAACTTTTACCAATCTCGATTTCCCTGGTATCATCAAATTTCACGTAGACATTGTTAGAGGTAACAAAGGAAACTGTTCCACTAATGGATTTATCCTGTGCTAAAACCACCGACGATATCAGCAACAATATTAGTATGTACGCAAATTTAAATTTCATAAATATTTGCCTTCCATTTTAAGGATTTGGGTGACAGGCAAAACAGGCATTGCTCTGGTATACGTAACCGGATACACCTTCATGTTCATCGTCCATATCGATTTGAGTATGACAGGTCACACATGTAAAAACTGCATAGTTACTTGAATTGATGTGACAATCAATACACTGGTTCCACTCTCCTTCATGCTGTCCCGAATAAATAGGGAAGTACATAGAATCGTGGTCGAAAGTAGCCGGCATCCATCCGGGATTAGTAGTATGACATGTTACACAATCTGTGGGGAATTGTGCTGCTGAATGGTTTGGATTAGTAGTAGCGTTATAGTCGTCCATATGGCACGCAAAACAATCGGTAGGAGTAGTGGTGTAATTTCCATTGATATGGCAGGAGGCACACTCCTGTATATCATGCCCAAGGGTTAAAGGGAAGAAGTCATGATTGAGGACGGCAGGCATCCATCCTGGATTGGTAGAATGGCAGGAAGCACAATCTGTTGGGAAATTCGCTGCCTGATGATCCGGATTGGTGGTAGCATTGTAATCATCGGCATGGCAGGCGAAACAATCTGTGGGGGTGTTTGTAAAGTTTCCGTTTATGTGACATTCATTACAATCTTGAATATCGTGACCCAGTGTTAATGGGAAGAAACCATGATTTACGGTTGCAGGCATCCAGCCCGGACTAGTAGTATGGCAGATCACACAATCTGTAGGGAAATTGGCAGCCTGGTGATCGGGATCGGATGTAGCGTTGTAATCGTCTGAATGACATGCGAAGCAATCGGTAGGAGTGTTGTTGAAATTACCGTTGATGTGGCACTCATTGCAATCCTGAATATCATGTCCCATGGTTAATGGGAAGAAATCGTGATTGAGGATAGCCGGCATCCACCCGGGTGCAGTTGTATGGCACTCGTTGCAATCTGTTGAAAAATTAGCCGCCTGGTGATTGGGATTGGTAGTTTGTGCATAATCGTCCATGTGGCAGGAGAAACAGTCATCGGAGATATTTGAAAAATTAGTCACATCGTGGCAGCGGCTGCAATCCTGTATATCATGTCCCTGGGTAAGCGGGAAAAAATCATGATTTATCCCCCCAGAATCCCATCCCATACTTAACGGACTATGACACTCAAGACAGTCTGTAGAGAATCCGGAAAGTGGGTGATTGGGATTAGTAGTTGCCATATAATCATCACGGTGACACTCAATACATTCATTCCCAATAGGGTTGAAGATAAGAGAGCTTTCGTTGCTATGGCACTCTATACAGCTAAGATTGGTGTGGGCACCAATAAGTGGAAATCCATTTTGTTCGTGAAGTTCCGGGATGTTAAAAACTAACCAGCTTTCCGAATTGTGACAGCGCATACAGTCGTTGCCAACAGATTGACTGTGAACGTCCAGATGGCACGACATGCAATCTGTAGTAGTATTCTTGAAGGTTAGGTCTGTATGGCAGGCCTTACAATCGGTAGTACTGTGTGAGCCTTCCAGTTCAAAATTTGTAGTATTATGATCAAACTGCAATGTGGCGTAATCGATCTCCCAGCCATTTGGATTGTGGCATTGCCCACAGTCGATCTTAAGATCATTACCATGTGGCGATTGAGCGAGCACGGGTGTCATGGCAAGCAACAATACTATTGTAAATGACAATCGATACATTCCAGTTTGTTTAATTTATACAGAACTGTGGTTTCTCCATTTTCACCACGAATCTCATGACAAAGTTTACAATCAATTTCGGCATGCCGTCCTTTCAATGGGAAGGCCGTAGTGTTGTGATCGAACTTTTTCGGAAACCAACTGTCCGTAACATGGCATCTGTTGCAATCCGTTACTCCATTTATGGCAAACTGTTCATCATGCACATTTTCATGGCAGGATGCACATTGATTCTCTAAGTTAATAAATTTTTGAGATATAATATTGTCATTTTCAGAAGTTTCGAAATGACAAGATCTACAATCTACTTCAAGGTGTCTGCCTTCCAGGGGCCAGTTGGTCACGCTATGATCGAAAGTAACAAAGTTCCAGGCATCATTAATATGGCAAACCGTACAATCCTGGTTGGGGTAGTAGCTGGCACTTATGTAATTATCGTGAAAATCCTCATGACAGTCCACACAGCTTGTCCCCAGATCGACGAAAGTCCATCTATTGTCCTCTTCGCTGATATGACAAGCAAAACAGGGTGTAGCCATGTGAGCCCCTTCCAGCGGAAAAGAGGATGTCTGGTGTTGTTCTATGGTATACAGACTAAATTCGAACCCGTTTTCCAAGGAATGACATTCAACACAGTCCGGACTTACGCCATTAGTTGCAAATTCTCCCTGGTGGTAATCATTATGACATTTGTTGCATGCCGAAAAATCTATAGGTGTGGAAAAACGCTCAACATGACATTTCCTGCAATCTACCTCCAGGTGTTGACCTTCCAGAGGATAGTCGGTAACTGAGTGGTCGAAGAAATCCATGTCTTTCAGGGAAAGAAAGCTCGATTCCACATGGCACTTAGCACAATCCAATCCATAAAGTCCGTCGTGCTGATCATCATGACAGGCAACACAGTTATCTTCAGCAATATTTAATTTATCCTGAAAGACAGCCAAGGGCTCATCACTTGGGGTATGACAACTAAAACAATCAATATTTTTATGTTGTCCTTTCAGGCTGAAATCTGTTATGTTATGATTAAACCTTCCTTGCCCTATAAAATTTGAAAATGATGATTCGGTATGACATTCTTTACAATTTCCTTTTAATTGATTGTTATGAGGATCGTTATGACAGGCCTTACAATCTGCAAAGGGTATTCCACCAAACTCCTGGAATTTAACGCCGTTACGCGTAGTTATCTTATGGCATTCCACGCAGTCTACATTACGATGCTCTCCTTTAAGTGGATAGTCGGTTTTATTGTGATCGAAGTTTAGCACTGGTTTGAAAGCATCCATGTTGTGACAGCTTAGGCAATCGTTGGGTAATGTATTTTGATGGAAATCGTCATGGCAGGACAAACATGCATTATCCAGTCCTAAAAAAGTTCCACTACGTTTTCTTATTTCGTTATTCGCAATATTATCGGGCATATGGCATTGCCGGCAATCAACTTCGGCATGTTTTCCTTCCAGCACATAGCCCGTTAGGTTGTGATTAAACCTGTTTTCATCAAAACGAACCATATCAAACTTACGTCCGTGATGTTCGCTGTGACATTCGAAACAATCTTTGTTTCTTACTCCTGAACTGGCGTGATACCCCTTATTATTGTTTATTAAGGTTTTAATCTCCTTGTGGCACTCCAGGCATTTTGCATTAGAGACCTTCTTCCCAATATCGTGGCACATTGTACAATTTGTTAGTCCTTCCAGGTTGGAATGCGCTGTTGTGAGATCGCCGGGGGATATCTGGCCATAACTATAGGTTACAGCTAATATGATGGGAAATATGATATGGATTATCCGGTTTCTCAAACCATATATTTCCTGTTTATTGGGGTTTTGTTAAAAGAACCGACGTCGTTTAAGGTCCCTTCTTTTGTTATAAACAGTTAACTTTTAAATTACCCTACTTAAAGTTAACCATGTTTTTTCATAATATAGCCAAAACGCTTAGTAATTTTAATACCCGGCTTCTCTAAAAATGCTGTTGGTAGTATTCCACCAGCGAAAATGTAGACCAGGTCGTTTTTAACTTGCTGCACGATTTCGTCACCGTCTGTTTTGATCATACAATGAGTATCACTAATGGAAACCAGGTTGGTTGAGAACATTAAATTTACCTTCCCTTGTTCGTTCGCCTCGGTTATACGCTCACGATTTTTTGGTTTACATCGCGTAAGTGTATCGGTTCTTACCAATTGTCGCACGTTATTGTTGTCCATGAGTAACAAAGAAGCTTCGATAGCCGAATCACCTCCTCCAACTACTATAATTTCCTTTCCTGAAATGTGCTCGGGCTCAAGTAATCTGTAGGCTACTTTTTGCGATTCTTCACCTGGAACACCAAGTTTACGAGGGCTACCGCGTCTGCCAATGGAAATAAGCACGTTATTACTCACATATTCTTCTCCATTAGCCGTAACTATTTTAAATGTGTCGTCTGCCTGAGGTACTATATCCACCACTTTACAATTCTCTTTGATCTCGATTTGGTGCTCGGCGATCACTTTGTTCCATAAATTTAGTAACTCATCCTTGGAAGTATCATACAATTTCACTTTCCCGTAGAGCGGCAGGTTCATAGGTGATGTCATCACTATTTTCGAGCGTGGAAATGTATACACTGTTCCCCCCAGGGAGTCCTGTTCCAGTGTTAAACTGGTTAATTTGTGCTTCTTGCATGCCAGGGTTGCAGAGATTCCTGCCGGGCCAGCACCAATAATGATCACATCGGTTACACCACTCTTGTTTGGTTTTTTACTTTTTACGATACTGTCGATGGCCTGCTGACCTTGTTCCACACTATTTCTAATAAGACCCATTCCACCTAATTCTCCGGCGATGTATATGCCACGGATATTGGTTTCGAAATTCTGATTCACATGCGGCAGATCTACGCCTCTGGTTTCGGTTCCCATTCGAAGTGAAATGGCTTCCACGGGGCAGGCGTGGAAACAAGCACCATGACCTACGCAATTGGAAGAGTTAATAAGGGTAGCTTTTCCATTTGCGATACCAATGATATCTTTTTCGGGACATTCTGAAACACAGGCTGCGCTACCAATACAAGTGTTCAGATCTATATAAGGGTGTAAGGAAACAGGTTCGTACAAACCTTCCTCTTTGGCGATGGCGACTTTCTTTTCTGTCTCCCGGGTATTTTTCTTCAATTTCCGAAGATAAAAGTACACGATAGCCCCGCAGAAGATAAAGACAGTACCGTAAACAATGATATTTTCTATAAGGATATCCATTAAAAGATCCATTTATATCCAAATGCCAGGGTCACGGCTACATGAATAATTACAATTACAAGCATAATGAGCGCAAACGGAAGATGCGCCACGTGCCAGTATTTAAAAAGTTTTTGCATGGTTTGTAAGCGTCCAATCTTTCGGCTAAGAGTTCGTTCGTTCTTTAGAAGTTTAAGGATAGATTTTCTCTGGTCCTTTGGTAGTTTGCTTTTTTGCAATGCCTTCTTTAATTCTGATAAGGAAACATTTTCTCCGGTATCTTCGTCATTTTGGGTAAAGCGTATAAAGAATTGTATGGTAGGAAGGTCGAGTTTGTATTTTTCTCTTAAAACTTCCGATAGGTCTGTTTTCATTCCTTTCACTTCCTGAAGGCTAAGTTCTCTACCTTCGATGGTTCTGGGGATCTGTATGTAAATAAACCGGCCGATAACACCACTAAGCACGACGGCGACCATACTCCAGAACGCGACCGAAACAATTCCGCCAAATTTAAATGCAGTGTGGAATAACACCATAATAGGACCAAGCGAACACAGGAAAATATGAAATTCGAGCAAGTATTTGAGTCGGATAAACTTCGCCATGAAGTTATAGCGTTTTCGAGCAATATAGATGCTCACTCCAAATAAGATCATTAAGGTTCCAATAATTCCCAGGCCATGGCCATAGGCACCACTAGGCTTAAACCAATCGTGGTTTGGATGGTAAAAGCGTTCTTCCAGGGGAGTGCGGTAGTAAGAATAACCGGTATATGCGAGGTAGATGGTTACCAGGATCACGATGGTAACCATTGTCCCTATATAGGTTTTATGTACGGATTTCTTCAATTTTTATTTCTTCAATTTGGGATAATACGCAAAATACATGCACTAATAACCGAATTTTTCTTGCGGCCTATATATCGACTTCGGAAAAATACTAATTAAAATATAACTTAGGGTGTATTATTATTATCTACTGGTAGTTTTATAGCAAGAATAGGCATGTTTACTATATAAACAGTTTAAGTGCGGTTTACCCTACCTACTATCTTACTGGTATTCAAATCATAAGAATTTTTAACATTTCTATTTCTTAAACAACTATTTCAATACATATTAGTACAGATAGCTTAGATAAACAAATGTTAAACAAAATCTTCAATTATACATTTTTCTTAACTTTGTACTTAGCATGAAACATTTTTTCCATAGGGTATTGTCATTCTTGATGGCGTTGGTAGTGCTTTTTTCTACGATGTCATTTACCGTAAATATGCATTATTGCGGGGATACTCTAGTAGAAACTGCTATTTTTAAAAAAGGTGATGGTTGTGGAATGGATATGGAGAAATCTTCAATAGAGGGATGTTCTATCATCAAGAAAAATTGTTGTGATGACAAGCAGGTTGTCGTCGAGGGTCAGGATGAATTAAAGATTACAATTGACCAAGTTTCATTCGACCAGCTAGTATTCGTTACTTCCTTTATTTATTCCTATAATTATCTTTTTCAGGGAGAAGATAAAAACGTAATTTCTTACGAGAGGTATAGACCGCCACTCGTCGTCAAGCAGATCTACAAGATTGACGAATCCTATTTAATTTGATCTTAAACAATAGCTTCTTTTATCCAACGGCCTAGTGTCGATTGGATATATTGCTGTATTCGGTGATTTACTATCACCAATGTCTAATTGTCTAAGAATCAATCCATGCTTAATAAATGCATAAAATTTTTAATAGAAAATAAGCTTGTAGCTGTTTTACTTCTTATTCTATTTATAGGATGGGGTACTATTAATGCGCCTTTTAATTGGGATACCGGGTTTTTGCCAAGCAATCCGGTTGCTGTAGATGCGATCCCTGATATTGGTGAAAACCAACAGATCGTATTTACTAAATGGGATGGTCGTTCACCACAGGATATAGAAGATCAAATCACATATCCGTTAACCACAACTTTATTAGGAATACCCGGAGTTAAAACAATTCGAAGTTCGTCCATGTTTGGCTTTTCGAGTATATATATCATTTTCGAAGAAGATGTTGAGTTTTATTGGAGTCGTAGCCGAATTTTAGAAAAACTCAATTCCTTACCTAGTGGTTTATTACCCGATGGTGTGAATCCATCTTTGGGACCGGATGCGACGGGATTAGGCCAGATTTTCTGGTACACTTTAGAAGGGCGTGATGAAAATGGAAATGTTACCGGGGGATGGGATTTACAGGAGCTTCGGAGTATTCAGGATTACTATGTAAAGTACGCGTTGTCTTCGGCAAGTGGGGTGGCAGAGGTCGCATCTATTGGGGGATATGTTCAGGAGTATCAAGTGGATGTGAACCCGGAGTTGATGAGGCAATACAACATAGCATTACATCAAGTAGTGAAAGCCGTAAAAGAAAGTAACAAAGAAATTGGAGCGCAAACAATAGAGATAAATCGCGCCGAATACTTAGTGCGCGGTTTAGGGTATGTGAAATCTATCGCGGATATTGAAAATGCAGTTGTTATTTCTGAAGACTTCACACCTATTAGAATTAAAGATATAGGCAAAGTTTCTTTAGGTCCAGGGACCAGAAGAGGCTTGTTGGACAAAGAAGGTGCCGAAGTGGTTGGTGCTGTGGTTACCGCTAGGTATGGGGCTAATCCCATGGAGGTGATCAACAATGTTAAAGAGAAAATCAATGAGATAAGTTCTGGCTTACCATCAAAGGTATTATCGGATGGTAGAACATCACAACTCACCATTGTTCCATTTTACGATAGAACAGAACTTATACAAGAAACTTTAGGTACCTTAAATGAAGCCCTTACCTTAGAAATTCTCATCACCATATTGGTTATTATTATTATGGTGTTCAATCTGCGAGCTTCGATTTTAATTTCGGGTCTTTTGCCTGTTGCAGTATTGATGGTGTTTATAGCGATGAAACTCTTTGGTGTAGATGCCAATATTGTTGCGTTATCCGGAATTGCTATTGCCATAGGGACAATGGTTGATGTAGGTGTAATTCTTTCAGAAAATATTATACGGCATTTAGACGAGGACGATGGAACTCAACCAATCAATACGATAGTTTATAATGCTACAGCCGAGGTTTCCGGAGCAATAGTAACGGCGGTCATGACCACCATCATAAGTTTCATACCAGTATTTACGATGATAGGTGCTGAAGGGAAACTATTCAGACCATTAGCTTTTACAAAAACTTTTGCGCTAACAGCCTCGATCATAGTGGCTTTATTTTTAATACCTCCGTTCGCCGCTTATTTATTCAGGAAGAAAAACAATAAGACTAATTTGAAATATGTAACTAATGGTGGTCTAATATTGTTTGGCATCGTATCAATGTTCTATGGGTATTGGTTGGGACTGGTATTGATCGCATTTGGCACAATCGCCATCCTAAGGCTTCGACAGAAGATCACGGCGAAACAATCTAATCTCGCGAACATATTTATCTCGGCAACCGCCATTATATTCTTGTTAGCCCAATATTGGCGGCCCCTAGGAGTGGATAAAAGTATTTTCTGGAATCTCATTTTTGTAGGGATTATTTGTTTCGGACTTTTAAGTCTATTCTCCTTATTTATTAAGTTCTATACTCGGATTCTAAGATGGTGCTTGGATAATAAATTACTTTTTTTATCGATTCCCACCGCCATTGTAATAGCCGGAATTTTTATAATGCGAAATACAGGGAAAGAATTTATGCCATCATTAAATGAAGGTTCATTTTTACTGATGCCAACCTCAATGCCACATGCCGGGGTGGAAGAGAATAAAAGGGTTTTACAGCAATTAGATATGGCCGTTGCCAGTATCCCGGAGATAGAAACCGTAGTAGGTAAAGCTGGAAGGACAGAATCTGCGTTAGACCCAGCACCCTTGTCGATGTACGAAAATATCATTCAGTATAAACCAGAGTATATGCTAAATGATAAGGGAGAACGTCAACGTTACAAAGTTAATAAGGATGGCTTATTCGAATTAAGGGACGGTCGCTTTATTTCGAATCCTAATAAGGTCGAAAACAGTTCTTTTCCAAAGGTAAAAAGATCTCAATTGATCGAAGATACGAACGGTGAATACTATCGAAATTGGCGGCCTGAAATTAAATCACCGGATGATATTTGGAATGAAATTGTGAGAGTAACCAAATTACCAGGAGTAACCTCAGCACCAAAATTACAACCCATTGAAACACGATTGGTGATGCTTCAAACCGGCATGCGGGCACCTATGGGCATAAAAGTTAAAGGACAAGACTTAAAACAAATTGAAGCGTTCGGCGTCCAACTGGAAAATATAATAAAACAAGCTGAAGGCGTAAAAGTTGAGGCTGTATTTGCAGACCGAATCGTAGGGAAGCCTTATCTGTTAATTGATATAGATAGAGAAAAAATTGCACGATATGGAGTGACTATTCAAGAGGTGCAGGATATATTAAAAGTGGCAGTGGGTGGTATGGTATTAACCCAAACTGTTGAAGGAAGGGAACGCTATGGAGTTCGTGTTCGGTACCCGAGAGAATTAAGAGCCAATCCCACGGACATAGAACAGATCTACGTACCGGTGGAAAAGGGGAGCCCGATCCCTTTAAGTGAATTGGCAACAATACGGTATGAAAAAGGTCCGCAGGTTATTAAAAGTGAAGATACTTTTCTTGTGGGATATGTGCTATTCGATAAAATAGATGGGTTTGCAGAAGTAAGTGTGGTTGAAAACGCCCAATTACTTATAAAGCAAAAGATAGATTCTGGTGAATTGATTGTTCCCGAAGGAATTAACTATGCGTTTACCGGCACCTACGAAAATCAACTACGAGCAGAGAAAACCTTATCGGTTGTGGTACCCTTAGCTTTGGCCATTATCTTTTTAATACTGTATTTCCAATTTAGATCGGTAGGTACATCCTTAATGGTGTTTACAGGAATTGCGGTGGCGTTTGCAGGAGGGTTCTTAATGATATGGTTATACGGGCAAAGTTGGTTTTTAAACTTCAGTTTCTTCGGAGAGAATTTGCGCGATTTATTCCAGATGCATCCCATAAATTTAAGTGTGGCAGTCTGGGTAGGATTCATTGCTTTATTCGGGATAGCAACGGATGATGGGGTGGTAATGGCCACATATTTAACACAGACGTTTCATAAGAATACACCCGAAAATAAAACAGAAGTGAGAGCGTCTGTTCTTGAGGCAGGCGAAAAACGAATAAGACCATGCCTGATGACAACAGCGACCACGATCCTTGCACTACTTCCCGTATTGACTTCCACAGGTAGAGGAAGCGATATCATGATACCTATGGCCATTCCAAGCTTTGGCGGTATGCTTATCGCCCTAATAACCTTATTTGTTGTACCGGTATTGTATAGCTGGACGGCCGAAGTTAAACTAAACAAATTGACAAAATGAGAGAGAGTAAGTTTTATATAAAAGTATTGGTGTTCTTGGCGATCTGTTCGGCAGCTCCAATTTCCAATGCACAGGATTTGGAAGCACTTGTTGAAGAGGCTTTGAATAACAATCCGGAAATCCAGAAATTCGAATTGCAATATAAAAGAGCTTCAGAAAAGAGCAATGAGGTTAATGCAATTCCGAACACTGAATTTGGTTTCGGTTATTTCATTAGCGAACCAGAAACACGAACGGGCGCACAACGATTTAAAATATCGGCCAAGCAGATGTTCCCATGGTTTGGAACCATTGCTTCGAGAGAGAATTATACGAACTCATTGGCGGATACGAAATACGTGGAGATTCTTATTGCAAAGCGGAAATTAATAGCTTCGGTATTGCAGGTATATTATAACTTATATACGAACCATGAAAAACAAAAGGTACTCACCGATAATATAAAATTACTCGATACCTACGAAACTTTGGCACTAACATCGGTTGAGGTAGGTACGGCTTCTGCTGTCGACGTACTTAGATTGCAAATGCGAAAAAACGATCTGCAGCAGTTAAAAGATATATTATATCAACAGTTTTTAGCAGATCAAACAAAGCTAAATAAGCTTTTAAATAGAGATGAAAGTATTTCGATTAGGATTGCGGATAAATTGGATATTCCTTCTGAAGATGTTGAAATCATTACTGAAAACTTGGTCTTACACCCAGAACTGTTGAAATATGACCAGTTGTATAAATCTGTTGCACAATCTGAATTACTAAACCAAAAAGAAAGAAGTCCTATGATTGGTTTTGGGCTGGATTATATAAACGTTGATGAAAGACCGGATATGAGTTTTACCGATAATGGTAAAGATATTGTAATGCCAATGGTCTCTGTATCGATTCCAATTTTTAATAAAAAGTACAGATCTCAATCTAAACAGAACGAGATAGAACAACGAGAAATCAGTTATCAAAAACAGGATCGATTAAACACTCTGGAAACACTGTTAAGCAAGGCTATTAACGATCGTATTTCGGCCAGGATTAGTTATAATACACAAAGCAAGAACCTTAAACAAGCCAAAGATGCAGAAGAAATTTTAATTAAGAGTTATGAAACAGGTACGATAGATTTTAATGATGTTTTAAATATTCAGGAATTACAGTTAAAATTCGAGATGGAACGAATCGAATCTATAAGGGCCTACTATGTACAAACTACAATTATCAATTACTTAATTCAATAATGATATGGCACAAACATTTTTTATTAAGAATATGGTTTGTAATCGATGTAAGATGACAATCTTAAATCTTTTACGTGAAAAAGGATTTCAGGTAGAATCTGTCGAGCTAGGGAAAATTGTTGTCAATGAAATTTCTGATGGAAGTTATGTTGAATTAGAAAAAGAACTCAATAGTTTCGGTTTTGAAATTATAAAAGATACGGCAAAGGCTCTTGTTGAGAAAATTAAAATAGCCCTTATTCAGCAGATCGATGAAGGAGATAAAGATATTATACTAGTAAACCTCGCCAAAGAATTAGGAAAGAACTATGCTCTGCTTAGTAAAACGTTCAGTAAATCTGAAGGCATGACTCTCGAAAAATATGTAATCAATCTAAAAATTGAGAAAGCCAAGGAATACATTCAGTTAAATCAGCACAATTTCAGTGAAATAGCCTATTCTTTATATTACAAGAACAGTAGTCATTTAGCGAAACAATTTAAGAGTTGTACCGGGATGTCGATGACCGAATATAAAAACCTTCAATCTGGTTACAGAATACCATTAGATGAAATTGTATAAATATTTGCCAGAATTAGGAAAACTATCTTATGTAAACCGCTGTAATTTAGTTCAATAATTCAAAAAAAACTAAAAAATGAAACACACGTATTACATACACGGAATGACTTGCAGCGGATGTCGAGATCATGTAGAAGAAACACTTTCTCAGGTTGATGGTGTTTCAAAAGTAACGGTAGATCTAACCAAAGGTGAAGCCTTCATTGAAATGGACTCGCATATTCCTATTGAAATATTTCAAAACGCTTTAAAGGATCTAGGTGGCAGATATAGTATTCATACACATCGCGAACATCGAGGGGATGGAGGTGCGAATAAAACCAATAAACTAGTCGATGCGGGAACAGGTACATTTTATTGTCCTATGCATTGTGAAGGGGATAAAACTTATAACAAAGCAGGTGATTGCCCTGTTTGTGGAATGGACTTGGTTGAGGAGCAAAGCCTTTCCAGTAGCAGTGTTCAACAGTGGACATGCCCTATGCATCCTGAAGTTGTGCAGGATCATGCCGGATCGTGTCCCATCTGTGGTATGGATTTGGTGCCAATGCAACCGGATCTCTCATCTGAAGAAAAGACGTATAAAAAGCTGCTAAAAAAGTTTTGGATCGCCTCGTTCTTCACTCTACCCATTTTTCTAATTGCGATGAGTGAAATGATTCCAAATAATCCCTTGTATGAGATCACGGAACAAAAATACTGGAATTGGATACAATTTGCCTTATCTCTTCCAGTAGTGTTCTATGCTACCTGGATGTTTTTCGAGAGAGCGTACAGAAGTATTAAAACATGGAATCTTAACATGTTCACGCTTATAGGTATTGGAGCCGGTGTTGCCTGGATTTTCAGTGTTATAGGCATGCTATTCCCTGAGGTGTTTCCAGACCAATTTAAAACACACAGTGGAGCTGTACATGTATATTTCGAGGCTGCAACTGTAATTCTTACACTGGTATTGCTGGGGCAATTATTGGAAGCCCGCGCACATAGCAAAACAAATTCGGCTGTGAAAGAATTATTGAAACTTGCTCCAAATAAAGCCAGTAAGATAATAGATGGAGAGGAAGTAGAAGTTGGAATTGACAGCATAAAGCCAAATGACATTCTAAAAGTTAAACCTGGTGATAAGATCCCTGTGGATGGTGTAATAATGGAGGGAACTACAAGTATTGACGAATCTATGATCACAGGAGAGCCAATTCCGGTAAATAAGTCGGTAAACGATAAAGTGAGTAGTGGGACAATTAATGGAAATCAGTCCTTTTTAATGAAGGCCGAGAAGGTTGGTAGTGATACTCTGCTGTCTCAAATAATTCACATGGTAAATGATGCCAGTAGAAGTCGTGCCCCTATTCAGAATTTAGCCGATAGAGTTTCGGGTTATTTTGTTCCGGTTGTAGTGGTAATTTCAATTCTAACTTTTATAATATGGGCAATTTGGGGTCCGGAACCTTCTTATGTTTTTGCGTTGGTAAATGCTATCGCCGTTTTAATTATTGCCTGCCCATGTGCATTAGGACTAGCAACCCCAATGTCTGTGATGGTTGGGGTAGGAAAAGGGGCTCAAAATGGTGTGTTGATCAAAAATGCGGAAGCTCTCGAAAAAATGAACAAAATAGATACCCTCATTATTGATAAAACAGGCACTATAACTGAAGGAAAACCAACGGTAGAAGCCATAGGTACTTTTAGCGATGAAATTACGAAAGAGGAGGTATTGCAATATATTGTATCAATCAATACACATAGTGAACATCCTTTGGCCGAAGCGACTGTAAAATATGGTAAGGAACGAAGGATCGAAATTTTAAAAGCTGAGGAATTCACTGCTGTTACAGGAAAAGGAGTTGATGCTATAATAAATGGGGAAAAAGTATTTCTGGGCAATGAAAAGTTGATGGAGCATGCAGATGCAGAAATTAAAACTGAGATGATCGCTCAAGCAAAAACCTATCAAAAACAAGGTAAAACAGTTTCATTTCTAGCTATAAACAAAAGAGTTGTAGGTTTTGTGGTCATTGGTGATAAGATTAAGGAAACCAGTGCTTCGGCTATTGGCTTATTGCAGGCTAAAGGGATAAACGTAATTATGCTCACAGGTGATAATTACCATACGGCTCAGGCTGTGGCTAAAGAACTGAACATGACAAACTTTAAGGCAAATATGTTACCCGAAGCTAAATTGAGAGAGGTGGAACATTTACAACGTGAAGGTAGGGTTGTGGCGATGGCCGGGGATGGTATAAATGATGCTCCCGCATTGGCCAAAAGTGACGTAGGAATTGCCATGGGAACAGGGACAGATGTTGCTATAAATAGTGCGATGATTACACTGGTTAAAGGGGATTTGCACGGCATTGTGAAGGCAAGGAATTTAAGTGATTCGGTTATGAAAAATATAAAGCAAAATTTATTCTTTGCCCTTATTTATAACACTTTAGGGGTTCCAATCGCAGCCGGTGTCTTATATCCGTTCTTCGGAATTTTATTATCACCAATGATTGCCGCATTGGCTATGAGTTTTAGTTCAGTTTCGGTAATAGGAAATGCCTTACGCTTAAGAACCACTAACATATAATTTAAAACCAAACATTATGAAAAATTCGAACCATCATTCAAACAAAGGAAATTACAGGACATTCTTTCTAATGCTAGCGTGTTCATTTATCGCTATGTACGTTACAATGTATCTCAACACCTACGCTATAGATCATGTATGGTTTAGCTTAACCCGCTTTTTTATGACATGTTTAGGTATTTCATCTATGGCAGTAATAATGTGGCTTTTTATGCGAAAAATGTATACGAATAAGAGAAAGAATATTGCCATTCTAGCTGGAAGTACTTTATTATTTGTAAGTGCTTTGGGATTAGTGCGATCACAATCGCCTATTATTGGAGATATACTATGGATGAAAGCTATGATTCCACATCATTCTATCGCTATTTTAACCAGTGAAAGAGCAGATATCAAAGATCCTGAGGTTAAACAGCTGGCGGACGATATAATTAAGGCCCAACGTAAGGAGATTGAACAAATGAAAAAAATGATTAAAAGATTAGAAAATGAAAAATAACAAAATAGTTACTTATGCAGGTATACTTGCAGTTGGTCTGCTGTTAGGGTGGTTATTGTTTGGTAGTGCTTCGTCAATGAAGGAATCTACAAGCCATGATCATACAGAGGTTTCTGAAGCAAATCAAATGTGGACTTGCTCCATGCATCCTCAAATTATGCAGTCTGAACCGGGTGATTGCCCCATTTGCGGGATGGACTTAATTCCTACTGAAACGGGTAGTGAAAGCCTTTCAGTAAATCAATTCAAATTAACGGAAACTGCTTTGGCTCTTGCAGACATACAAACCACTGTTGTACAAGGGAGTTCTTTGAGAGGAAACAGTATAAAACTATCGGGAAAAATTGTTGAAAATGAAGAAGAGAATGCTGTACAGGTTAGTTATTTTTCTGGTAGAATTGAACGGCTTTACGTTAATTATACTGGAGAAGAGGTTAGTAAAGGGAAGCTGTTGGCAACTATTTATTCTCCCGAATTGTTTGCTGCTCAACAAGAACTGATCACAGCTGCTTCATTAAAAGAATCTCAACCAGCGCTATACAATGCGGTGAGAAACAAGCTTAAATTATGGAAGTTATCCGAAAATCAAATAAATCAAATCGAGATATCCGGAAAGGTTCGCGAAAATTTTCCTGTTTATGCAACGGTTTCCGGAACGGTTTCAGAGAAGTTGGTTGAGGAAGGGGAGTCTGTAAAACAGGGGCAACCATTATTAAAGATTGCCAATTTAAACACTGTTTGGGCTAGTTTTGACGTGTATGAGAGTCAGATCAACCTTTTTGAACAGGGTCAGGAAATCGTGATTACCACCCAAGCCGATCCCAATGAGAAATACAAAGCAAAGGTATCTTTTATAGATCCAGTTCTTGACGGTAAGACCAGAACAGTAAAATTACGGGCTGTATTGGATAACAAAAAAGATGTGTTCAAGCCAGGAATGTTTGTAGAAGGACAATTAGAAGGGAGGTCGGGCAAAGCAGAAAATCTTATTACGATACCATCTTCCGCCGTACTATGGACCGGTGAAAGATCTGTGGTTTACGTCAAGGTAAATCAGAATGAACCTGTTTTTGAAATGCGTGAAATATCGCTAGGAAACAGTGTAGGTGAAAATTACGAAGTAAAAGAAGGATTATTCAGCGGGGAAGAAATTGTCACCAATGGGGCTTTTACTGTCGATGCGGCTGCACAATTACAAGGTAAAAAGTCTATGATGAACAAGGAAGGTGGGAAAACATCGACGGGTCATGAAGGACATCTTGGAATGAATACTTCAAATTCCAATTTAAATACACATGAAAGAATAAAGGTTTCATCTAATTTTCAAATGCAATTGAAAAGTGTTTTTGATGATTATATCGGCTTAAAGGATGCATTTATTTCAGAAGATTCTAAGGCGGTTAAGTTATATACCAGGGAACTTCTTAGTAGTATTGACAAGGTTGACATGAATTTATTAAAAGATGGTACCGCACATGACCGTTGGATGGTTTTGGAGGGAAAAATAAAGTCTGCATCGAATTCAATTATTAATACTTCAAATTTATCGTCTCAAAGGAAGTACTTTAAAGAATTGTCCTCACAACTTTCTTACGCTATTCAATTGTTCGGAATTAATGAGAAGGTGTACAATCTTTATTGTCCGATGGCAAATAACAACCAAGGTGCTTATTGGTTGAGTACGGAAAAGAAAATTTTAAATCCTTACTTTGGAGAGGCAATGTTGACTTGCGGAGAAGTAAAACAAATAATCGAATAATTAACTAAATATTGAAACAATGAAAAAACTTATTTTAGGTTTGGCGATCATTACGTTTATGGGAGTTTCATTAACTGCCTGTAAAAATGACACAAAGGAAGATACGAAGACACAAGAAATTGCGAAAGTAGAGTATCAATGCCCAATGAAATGTGAAGGTGAAAAAACCTACACAGATAAAGATGTAAAATGTCCGGTGTGCGGCATGGGATTGAAGCAAGTGGAGCATAAGAATGATCATTCAAATCACGATAATTAATTGGTTTAAATTATCGGCGGAGTGATTAGATCATCTACTATTCTGGCCATAATGGTACAAAGCCCTGTAGATTTTAAACTACGGGGCTTTTTTATAATTAAATTTTGGTGATAATCATGCCCCGTGTAAATATTATATGGCCGGTATAAAAGTCTTCAAGATATCATAATCTGGTGACTATTGAGTACTGTAATCCATTGTGATTCAAAACCTCGTCTCTAATTACGTAAGTAGCTAATGAAACTAACAAAGTAGGACAAAACCATTTGAATGACAGGAGGTAAGCAACTGACCTCTCTGATAGATTTGTTTTTGATGCGCCTAAACAATTCGAGTTTAAAATACACCTTCAAAACTATTATCACTATTTAACGAATAGTATTTTAGAATTGAAAGTTCTGATTAGGTAAAAACATTAACGGATGAAATACTAACGAAATATAAAATACCATCACATTTACAGGTAATTATGAAAATAATATTAATACCGTCACATATTAAATATATTCAGTATTTGCACAGGCATTGCATTAATAAATTAATAGCTTTGTAGAGATGAAATTTTTGTGCTACATATTGGCAATTACAATATTTTCTTTGTCTGCAACACCTTGTTCTGATGGTCAAAATATTGAAGATCAACATCAGGAAGAGCTGAGCATAGACCATAATCATCAAGAAGATAGTGGCGATTCTTGTCCCGTAACTTGCATTTGTAATTGTTGTGGTATGTCTATTACCTATGAACCTTTGGCGACTTTCGACCTAATTGACTATTACAAAATTTCTACGAAAATATTTTCTTCATATCAGTCTATATATAGATTTGATTTTCATTCCAATATTTGGCAACCGCCACAAGTAACTAGCTAAAACAATATGATTTTAGATCAATTTTTTAGTTAATTACAATTTTATTTCAATGAATAAATACATATTGAGCATAAAGCTCATTTTAATACTTTGTCTATCAATAGAGGCACAAACATCCGATATTCAAATAAAAGTGGTTACAGGGGCAGAAAACGAGCCTTTAATTGGTGCGACGATTTACTTTGAGGCATTAGAAAAAGGAGCAGTAACAAATTTCGATGGGATTGCAGAGTTTACGGTAATACCGAATGGTCAACATCAAATAATAATTTCATTTTTAGGATTTGAAACATTAGAAACAACGATTCAAGTCCCGGACGAAACAGATTTGACGTTTAAACTTAAAGAAGGTGGGAATCAATTAGATGCTGTGGTATTACAGTCCACGAGAAGTACAAGAACGGTGAAAAGGATACCAACACGGATTGAGTTTATAGGTGCAGAAGAATTAGGAGAAAAAGCAATAATGAATCCTTCTAATATTTCTATGGTACTTCGTGAAAGTACCGGAATACAAATGCAACAAACCTCATTAAGCAGTGGTAGTACGAATATTCGGATTCAAGGATTAGATGGAAGATATACACAGTTATTGAGAGATGGATTTCCTCTGTATGGAGGCTTTTCAAGTGGATTAAGCATACTACAAATTCCACCTTTAGACCTTAAGCAGTTTGAAATAATAAAAGGCAGTTCATCTACATTGTATGGTGGAGGTGCTATTGCAGGATTAGTAAATATGGTATCTAAAACACCTGATGAAGAACCTGCTTTAGACATCATGCTTACGCAGACCCATGCATTAGGAAGTACAGCTAATATCTTTTACAGCGAACGAAATGAAAAGTTTGGTGTTTCACTCTATGGCTCTGGTCACTATCAAAAAGCATTTGACCCAGAAGATGATGGCTTTAGTAATCTACCAAAAACAACATCAATTTCTTTCAATCCTAAACTGTTTTATTATCCATCTGAGGATACTACAGTTTGGTTTGGATTAAACGGAACGTATGATGATAGAATCGGTGGAGATATTACCAAAATTGAAAGTGGGGAAGATGGTATTCATCAATATACTGAAGAAAACATTTCAAAACGCATAAGTAGTCAATTGGTGTATCAAACTCAATTAGATTCTGTTAGCTCATTAGAATTTAAAAATAGTGTCTCTTTTTTTGATAGGGATTTAAATGTTCCAGATTTTAATTTTGATGGTCAGCAAACAAACACTTTTACTGAAATTACATATAATAAAGCATCGGAAAAAACAGATTGGATAATTGGAGCTAATCTATATACATCAAACTTTGATGAAAATGATAATGCACCACTACAACGTGACCAAAAAGACGTAACCTTCGGTGCTTTTGCAAATAATATCTACGATATTTCAGATAATTGGATATTAGAAACAGGGCTAAGAGCAGATTATAATAACGATTTCGGTTTCTTTCCTCTACCAAGAATTTCATTACTATATAAAAATAGTAGTGGATTTTCAAGTAGAATTGGTGGAGGTTTAGGGTATAAGATTCCGGATATTTTTACTGAAGAAGCTGAGTACATCAATTTTGAAAATGTACTTGCAATAGATAAATCTACAGTAGATGCAGAACGTTCTTATGGTGTTAATTTCGATGTAAATTATCAAACCCGTTTATCTGATGAGATTGGTTTTTCTGTGAATCAATTATTCTATGTTACTGCTATTAATGATGGATTGCTTTTAAATTCAACAGATAACGAATTATTTCAGTTTGAAAATGCACCAGATGAAATCTTTAGTAAAGGAGCAGAGACAAATATAAAATTTACATATAGAGACTTTAGATGGTTTTTAAACTATGCCCTTATTGATACCAAACTTAATTATTTACCTGGTAATCCTCAAAAACCATTAACAGCGAAGCATAACGCAGGTAGCGTTTTAATGTACGAATCGGACAAATGGCGAATTGGTTATGAAACCTATTATACAGGAAAACAATTTTTATCCAATGGAACCGAAACGACAGACTTTGTAACTATGGGTTTGTTGGTTATGCGTAACTTTAAATTAGGTAGTGTATTTGTGAACTTTGAAAATTTTACAGATAGAAGACAAAGCAGGTTTTCACCTTTGGTTTTACCACCACACGAGAATCCTGTATTTCCAGAGATTTATGCACCTACAGATGGCTTTATATTTAGTGTAGGACTTATTATCAAACCTTTCGGAAACGGAGACCACGATTAATTATGGAAACAATCGAACAATTATTAGAGTCAAAAGTTATACGTGTTACCGCAATGCGCTTGTTGATATACAAGTTTCTTGCTGAAAAAGAAACTGCAGTAACATTGAGTGATATTGAAAATGCGTTTGAAAAAGCAGATAGAACTACCTTATATAGAACGATCAAAACTTTTGAAGATAAAGGAATCGTTCATCAAATAGATGATGGCACAGGAGTTACCAAATATGCATTATGTGAAGAGAGTTGCAATTGTGAAATTGAAACTGATTTACACCTCCATTTCCATTGCACTAATTGTAGCGAGACCATTTGCTTAACAGAGCATAAAATCCCTCAAATAAAAGTGCCGGAAGGATTCGTTTCTGAGAATGTGAACTTGGTAGTAAAAGGTATTTGCGATAAATGTAGCGGTTAATAATGCACTTCCATTGCACAGCTTATTGTTGGATCTTTGGATGGTATAAAATTTATTATGAAGAAAAAGAAAGTCAATTTAAGAGATTTAAAGCCAAATTCGGGAAAAGAGCATGGACATGATGATAGCCACAATCATAGTAACAATTCAAATAAATTTAAAGCCTACATTCCAGCCATCATAAGTTTTACAATGCTAATTATTGGTATTGGGTTAGATTATTTTGAAGTTAGTTTTTTCAAGGATTGGATTAGAGTCATTTATTATGGCATTGCTTATTTGCCAGTTGGACTTCCTGTTGTAAAGGAAGGCTGGGTAAGTATTAATAAAGGCGATGTATTTACAGAGTTCTTTTTAATGTCCATTGCTACTATTGGTGCATTTATAATTGGTGAGTATCCTGAAGGTGTTGCGGTAATGTTATTTTACGCAGTTGGTGAATTATTTCAAAACGCAGCAGTAAACAGAGCAAAAGGAAATATAAAAGCCTTACTTGACGTAAGACCAAATGAAGCTCTGGTATTTCGAAACAATGATTATATATCTGTAAGTCCAGAAACGGTTAAAATTGGCGAAAAAATACAAGTACGTGTGGGAGAAAAAATTCCTTTGGACGGTATTCTTCTTTCCGAAAAAGGCTCATTTAATACAGCTGCATTAACAGGCGAAAGTAAACCCAATACCTTGGTAAATGGCGAAAAATTATTTGCTGGTAGTATTAATTTGGATGGCGTAATAGAAATCGAAACCACCAAAGAATTTAAGGATAGTACCATTGCCAGAATTCTGGATATGGTTCAGAATGCCGTAGCTCGTAAATCGAAGACAGAATTGTTCATCAGGCAATTCGCACGAATTTACACACCCATTGTAGTGTTTTTAGCAATAGGTGTTACGTTCATTCCCTATTTTTTTGTTCATGATTATGTCTTTAAAGATTGGTTATACAGAGCTTTAATTTTTCTGGTAATCTCTTGTCCTTGTGCCCTAGTTATTTCAATACCATTAGGTTACTTCGGAGGATTAGGAGCAGCTTCAAAGAATGGTATTTTGTTTAAAGGCGCTTCATTTCTAGATGCAATGACCAAGGTAAATACTTTGGTTATGGATAAGACAGGAACGGTTACCAAAGGAGTTTTCAAAATCAAAGAAATCAAAGTCATAGATTTAGAAGAATCCGAATTTATGAAGTACCTAATGGCTATGGAAGAACAGTCAACACATCCCATTGCAAAAGCCATATTGGAAAACAAGCAAGATCTTAAAGGATTTAAAGCAGAAGAAGTTTCTGAAATCGCAGGTAAAGGCTTAAAAGGTATCGTGAATGGCAAGACCGTATTAGTTGGTAATAAAGCCCTTATGACAGCTAATAACATTAGCGTTTTAGATGAAACGGATACAATTGTAGAATCGATTGTTTTAGTAAGCATCGATAATAAGTTCGCTGGTTTTGTAGTAATTGCTGATGAATTAAAGGAAGATGCACAAGAAACGATTACAGCATTGCATAAAATAGGTGTCAAAAATATAATGATGCTTTCTGGGGATAAAGATTCAATTACTCAAAAAGTAGCCTCTGAATTAAATATAGAAAACGCAAAAGGCGGCTTGTTACCAGAGGATAAATTAAATGAAGTTGAAATTTTAAAGAAAAATCCAACAAATAAAATTGCTTTCATAGGTGATGGTATTAATGATGCGCCCGTTTTAGCTGCAAGTGATGTGGGTATCGCAATGGGTGGTTTAGGTAGTGATGTTGCTATAGAAACAGCTGATGTTATAATTCAAACAGACCAACCTTCAAAAGTGGTTAGAGCCATTAAAATAAGTCGCTCCACCCGAAAAATTGTTTGGCAGAGCATTATTTTGGCTTTTGGTGTAAAAGTTATTGTATTGATTTTAGGAGCAGGTGGCTTGGCTACAATGTGGGAAGCTGTTTTTGCAGATGTAGGTGTAGCACTATTGGCAATATTAAATGCAGTTCGATTACAGAGAATGGAATGGAGTTAATTCAAATTATATTGCGGACTATTGTCAGCTATTATGTCAACTAAAAAACAAACCCGCTTATATCAACAGATAACGGAGATAGTAGCGGAGAAAGAGGGATTGAATATCCCTGGTCCTCCACACCTTACAATAAAGCTCAATACTGCTTACGCAGCATTAATGCTTTTGCTTTTTCTTCACTCATGAAAGCCTACGCCTTTCACCGTTCTAAAAAACAAAAGCCCAATTTCTTTTCAGAAATTGAGCTTTGCTCTAAGCGGAGAAAGAGGGATTACATATCCCTGGTCCTCCACACCTTACAATAAAGCTCAATACTGCTTACGCAGCATTAATGCTTTTGCTTTTTCTTCACTTATGAAAGCCTACGCATTTCACCGTTCCAAAAAAACAAAAGCCCAATTTCTTTTCAGAAATTGAGCTTTGCTCTAAGCGGAGAAAGAGGGATTCGAACCCCCGGAGGTGTGACCCTCAACAGTTTTCAAGACTGCCGCATTCGACCACTCTGCCATTTCTCCAATGCGGTTGCAAATATACTATGCTTTTTTATTCTGAAAAAACTATTTTGAAAGATTTACACTAATCGATCTTCTCCCTTATCTTTTTATATTCTGCAGATTCTACGCCTAAGAATAACCTTTACTTTTTGCGATATAGTTATTTGTAATTACACCTTTTCATATAATCGGGATATGAAACGTACTTTTGTACTATATCCTAGAGATCATGAATTCAGAAATTATATCTAAACTTCGATGGCGATACGCAACTAAGAAATTCGATCCCAAAAAAATTCTTTCCGAAGCAAAATTGGAAATTCTAAAAGAGGCATTTAATCTCACTGCTACATCCTACGGACTCCAGCCGCTTCGATTATTAGTCCTCACAGATCCTACCATAAAGGAACAACTTGTACCCATTAGTATGGATCAACCACAGGTAAAGGACGCTTCTCATGTTCTCATTATCTGTACAGAACAAACCGTGACTTCAAAATATATAGAAGCACATTTTAGTAGGGTAGAGGAAATACGCAATACACCGAGAAAGATTCTTGATCCCTTCGAAGACTTTCTTGTTGCTTCTTTTTCTGAAATGAAACCCGAGGAGATCGACCTATGGATGACCAAACAAGCCTACCTCGCCATGGGTAATTTACTTACCGTTTGCGCTCTGGAAGGTATCGACGCCTGTCCTATGGAAGGTTTCGAACCGGAAAAGTATGACGAACTTCTGGAATTACACAAACTAGGCCTTCGCTCTGTGCTGGTCTTGCCTGTTGGTTATCGCGCGGATGATGATATGTTCGCCAATTTTAAAAAGGTGAGACGTGGGGTAAAAGACGTAGTGATCGAACTTTAGCCTATATATCGTTACCTATTTTATCAAATAGTACATCTCTATCAAATATTTGTACGCAACCCTTATCTTTGCCGCTTATCTATTAAGTGACCTAATTTTTTAGCAATATGCCCGGATTTGAAGTTTTTGGCGCCGAAGAGCGTAAACAAGTGAACGACGTATTAGAAACCGGTATCCTTATGCGATACGGATTCGACGGAATGCGAAACAATCATTGGAAAGCTAAGGAATTTGAAGCGGCATTTGCCAAACGTATGCAGGTAAATCATTGTCAGCTTGTCTCCAGCGGCACAGCGGCACTCACAGTAGCCCTGGCCTCGGCCGGAATAGGGGCAGGGGATGAGGTGATCATGCCTACATTCACCTTTGTGGCAAGTTTCGAATCCATTATGATGTTGGGCGCCGTTCCTGTCCTGGTGGATATAGACGACACGCTAACCCTGGATCCCGTGGCAGTCGAGGCTGCCATAACTCCTCGAACTCGTTGTATCATGCCTGTTCATATGTGTGGTTCCATGGCAGATCTTAAAGCCCTGAAATCTATTTGCGATAAATACAATCTTATCTTGTTGGAAGATGCCTGTCAGGCATTAGGTGGTACATACGACGGGAAACCTCTCGGTAGCTACGGCGACCTGGGATGCTTTTCTTTTGATTTCGTAAAGACCATCACCTGCGGTGAAGGAGGAGCGGTAATTAGTAATTTTGAACAGTATATGGTCCACGCAGACCAGTACCAGGATCATGGGCATGATCATGTTGGTAACGATAGGGGAGCCGAAACTCATCCCACCTTGGGCTATAACTTCAGAATTTCCGAACTCAATGCAGCCGTGGGTATCGCTCAGCTAGCTAAGATCGATACTATTTTAGATATTCAGAAGACAAATTACACCCTAATGCGTAATGCTATAGCCGGAATTCCGGGTGTTAGCTTTAGGCGAGTTCCCGAAACCGGGGTAGAAAATTATTCTTTTCTGAATTTCTTTATGGCTTCGGAAGAAAAAGCCAAAAAAGCTCATGCTGCCTTGCTTGAGGCAGGCGTAGATGGCAGCTTCTACTGGTATACCAATAATTGGCATTATATAAACGGATGGGAGCATTTGCGTAACCTGAAGTCTCTAGGCAGATTACCTTCAGAAATAAAAACTCAGATGCAGGATCTTAATAACACCGATTTCTCTAAGAGCGATCACTGGATGGGCAGAACCATTTCGTGCCTGGTAAAAGTTGGCTGGACCGATGAAGAAGTGAAACAACGTGCTGCTAATATGAAGGCAGCGCTGGAGCAGGTGATCTAATACGCCACGTAGTCTACGATCTCCAGGCCATATCCAATCATTCCAACTCGTTTTGATTGCTGACTATTAGAGATGAGCCTTATTTTATGAATACCCAGGTCGTGAAGGATCTGTGCCCCTATACCAAAATCTTTGCTATCCATCTCTATTCTGGGAGCTTTGGCGATCTCGTTGTCAACTTGAGCTTCACGTAGCTGCGCTAAACGTTTTAAAAGGTTTAACGACTGGGACTGCTGATTAATAAAAACGATGGCTCCTTTTCCTTCATCATTAACCACCTTGAACATATCGTCCAGTTTCTTATCTGCATTATTGGTTAGCGTACCCAATATGTCATTATTGACAAGCGTAGAATTAACTCGCACTAAAACGGGTTCGTTTTCCTGCCATTCTCCTTTTGTTAGGGCGATGTGGATTTGATTATTGGTAGTTTGCTGATATGCTCTTAGCCTGTATTTGCCGAAGTTGGTATTGATCTCAAAATCTTCTTTTTTGTCGATCAGGGAATCGTGCTCCATCCTGTAGGCTACAAGATCTTCTATTGAAACCAATTTAAGGTCGAATTTCTTCGCTACTTCTACCAGTTGTGGCAAACGTGCCATTGTTCCGTCTTCATTAAGGATCTCCACCAATATTCCAGCTGGTTTTAATCCCGCCAGTCTCGCGAAATCTATAGCCGCTTCTGTATGTCCCGTTCTTCTCAATACTCCTCCTTCTTTGGCGCGAAGCGGGAATATATGTCCTGGCCGACCAAGGTCACTGGGTTTTGTATCATCATCAACCAGGGCTTTCATGGTCTTTGCCCGGTCGTGAACCGAGATACCTGTTGTACAGCCATGTCCTATAAGATCTACAGATACAGTAAATTGAGTATGATGTAATACAGTGTTGTTTTCAACCATCATGGTAAGATCCAGCTCCTTACAGCGTTCTTCGGTAAGCGGTGCGCAGATAAGTCCGCGACCATGTCTGGCCATGAAATTGATCATCTCCGGAGTTACCATTTCGGCAGCGGCGATAAAATCTCCTTCATTTTCTCGATTCTCATCGTCTACCACAATGATGATCTTTCCATCTCGTATATCCTCTATGGCTTCTTCAATGGTGTTTAGCTTTATGGTGCTGGTCTTTTCCGTAGTGATCATGTTTTAATTATTAACGGTACAAAGATACTGAAAGGCTAAGAAATAAAACCAGCCCGCAGTATTAGTCTTCCCTATATCACTATTAACGAATATTTTTCAGGCTTCGTTGTATGTGTCTCTTATAGTAGAAATACAGGAAGATATAAAGCGGGAATCCCACTAGGATTACTGCAGAATTAATCGTTTGGTCTTTGGTGATCCTGCTTAGGTTATTCACGGTATTATGGGTCTTGAATAGGAAGACATAGAAAAGCACGATATTAATCAACCCGATCACCGAAAGTATAACAGTTATGGTTTCATCCTTGGTCTCCATTACCGTGGTAACAATTGGAATTACCAAATAAAGAGCAAAACAAATAAAGGTATATACAGATAGTTTCCTGAATCGGCCCACCAGTTTTTCCGCTTCGATAAGGTCTTTATTATACAAATCTCCCGAAACGTGTAAATGTTCCTGGGTAAACCCGTGCTCGGCTAGTTTTCGCAAGGCAGCGATCCTAAAATCAGCGGTATAGCCGTATTGCTTAGAGTTCTTTACAGCGTCTTTAAGCTGGGCTACCGTTAGTCCTTCCAAGGATTCTTCTTCCTCTTTGGTTATCGTGATCTCTTTATTGAGGTTCTCATATACAATTTCCACTTCGGCGGCTGGTGATTTTCTAAATCGCTGAAGGAAGGAATCGATATCGAAGATGCCTTGATCTGTCGTCGCCCTGTAAGTAAGCCATACCCCAAGGGGGAGCATGATAGCTGTACTGATCCAGGATGCGATAAAAGGATGCATTGTTCCGTCTTCTGCACTATTCTTCGCAAATATCCCGATGAAATGATAGGTTAGAAAGAGCAACACTGCCACCACCATAGGAAGTCCCATTCCACCTTTCCGGATTATAGCACCCAGGGGAGCACCTACAAAGAAGAGTATGATACAGGCAATAGCGAGTACGTATTTCTCATGAAGCGCAATTTCGTGTTTATTGAGTTGCTTGGTCTTTATTTGGAATTCGATCTTTTTAGAGTTTATCGACTGGATGGTCCCTCTTACGTTGTTAAGAGCCATGTTCAAAATGTTCAACTGAATGGGTACCTGGTAAACCTCCAGTACCTGTTCAATGGTGTCTGTGCCTTCCACATCCTGTACTTTTGGATCCTTGAACTTTGAAAGTCCGCTACGGTAGTACATATTGTCTGCAAAGGTTTTTATATCGTTGGTATAGCCAATAGAAAGGGAGTCGATCTCAACGAACAGCTCGGACATCTTGTACATATTGTGGTTGCTTACGTCGTTCTCTTTGTCTACATCTGTATCATTGAATTCGGTTAGGTCGATATTGATCACATATTGCTCGAAATAACTTTTTACAAAGGGCTCCTTTTGTTGTTTTTCGGGATCTTTAGTCTGAACTTCATCAAAATAATAGCCTTCATTTAATATCAACGATAGGGTGTTGCTGCCCTTGGCACTGGCCAACTCGCCATTATCTGCGATAATTACGGTATAGTTTCCATTTGGCCGTGAAGGGTTTTTCTTGTGGATCACTATATTCTTTAAGTACTGGTCGCGATCCCCGCTTTTCTCGGCTACTTTAATATTAAAATCGTCCCCAATCTGGCTAAACTGTCCTTCGGCTATTACCATGGACGGACTTACCTGGGCGATGTTTCTTCTAAGGTTCTGCCACTTATATTCAGAATAAGGGATCACATTGTTGGCAAACAGGAAGGCTGTTCCGGCAAGGATGAGTATAAAGATCGTGAGGCTTCGCATGGCGCGCTGCAAAGAGATCCCTGTAGATTTCATTGCCGCGAATTCATACTTTTCAGAAAAATTCCCAAAAACCATCAGGGAAGTGACCAGGATCGTTAGTGGTAATACCAGCGGGATAAGACGTGGAGAAACGTACCACAGGAACTTCAATACTACCCAGACATCAAGGTCTTTGCCGGCTAATTCGGAGATATACAACCAGATGGTCTGGAGTACAAAAATGAACATTAAAATAATGAAGACGCTAAAAAACGTCTTCAGGAATGAGATCAATATGTAGCGATCCAGTATTTTCAATGGTTGTTAATCCAGCTTATTGATATAATATCCGTCCCTTTTGTACTTAGCTTCATCAAAGGTAAAAAGAGTTTTGGACAACGGCTGGTTGGTTTTAAAAGAATTAACCGTAATAGTGTATTTGGTTCCCTTGTTATCCGTCTGGATCAATTTGTAAATATGCTTGGTCTGCACATCGATCCCCAGTAAAATATCTTTGATCTCCGCTCTCGTATCTATTGGGATGAGCTTTACATACTGAATCTTTCTGCCTTTTACATTTTGGGTAATATCCATCTTGTAGGTGTATCCCTTTTCGTAAAAGGTCAACATCTTAGAGGGGGTGATCTCCTTATCTTCGGCAGCATCGTAGGCCGAAATAGTTACCTCTTCATCTTCCGGAACAATAGTATAGATCGTTTTTCCGTCGAACATACGGGTAATACCCAGCATGTTCAACACATACTTATTACCCTGTAAGGTAACATCGCCACGGGTATCCTGGTTTACATTTTCCTTGGCGTTGTTAAGGTTGTACTTAAAATCGATCTGAATATTTTCATAGCTTTTCACCTTTGCCGAAACTTCACCCAGCAGGCTTTTAGGATTCTGTGCCAGGGTGGATGACAAGCTGATCAGGGCTACTAATAATAAGGCTAACTTTTTCATGTTATAGGTTATTGCTTTCGTTTTCCAATAATTGGTTCAATGCATCTATTGTTGGTACCAGAACTTGTCTGGCCTTACTTCCTTCGAACGGGCCAACAATTCCCGCCGCTTCGAGTTGATCGATTATACGCCCTGCCCGGTTGTATCCTAACTTCAGTTTTCGTTGTAGTAAGGAAGCCGATCCTTGCTGGGCTATCACAAGCACCTCTGCTGCTTCACGGAACAACTGGTCCCGTTCGTCCACACTAATATCAAGATTTGTGCCACCTTCTTCACCTTCGTATTCGGGCAGCATATGCGCACTGGCATAGGCTTTTTGCGAACCTATATAATCCACTATATCTGCTACTTCCGGAGTATCCACAAAGGCACACTGTAGTCGGGTGAGATCGTTGCCCTGGGTGTACAACATGTCACCACGACCAATTAACTGGTCGGCACCGGCACTGTCCAGGATAGTACGTGAATCAATCTTGCTGGTTACACGAAACGCTATACGCGCGGGGAAGTTCGCTTTTATGATTCCCGTGATCACATTAACCGAGGGTCGCTGGGTGGCAATGATGAGATGAATACCAATCGCTCTCGCAAGTTGAGCCAGCCTTGCAATAGGGGTTTCAACCTCCTTACCGGCCGTCATGATGAGGTCTGCAAATTCGTCGATCACCAGCACAATGTACGGCAGGAACCTGTGGCCGTCGTTAGGATTGAGTTTTCGATTTTTGAACTTGGTATTGTATTCTTTGATGTTTCGGCATAATGCGTCTTTCAGCAGATCGTAGCGCTCATCCATCTCGATACACAGTGAATTTAGCGTGTTGATCACCTTATTTGTATCGGTAATAATAGCTTCTTCCGTATTGGGTAGTTTCGCCAGGTAGTGACGCTCAATTTTGTTGAACAACGTAAGTTCCACCTTTTTGGGATCCACCAGCACAAATTTCACTTCAGCAGGATGTTTTTTATAGAGTAGGGAGGTAAGGATGGCATTAAGCCCAACCGATTTCCCCTGGCCTGTAGCCCCGGCCATAAGCAGGTGAGGCATTTTTGCCAGATCTACTACAAAGGTTTCATTGCTAATGGTCTTTCCGAGAGACAAAGGCAATTCCATTTCGGCATTCTGAAATTTAGGAGATGCAATAACCGATCGCATGCTCACTATACGGGGTTTTTTATTGGGAACCTCGATCCCAATGGTCCCACGGCCCGGAATAGGCGCAATGATCCGTATTCCCAGGGCTGATAGCGAAAGCGCTATATCGTCCTCAAGATTCTTGATCTTGGAGATCCTAATACCGGCTTCGGGAACGATCTCATAAAGGGTAACTGTAGGTCCAACCGTAGCTTTTATATTGGAGATCCCTATTTTGTAGTTGTTCAGGGTGTTTACGATCCGGTTCTTATTCTCTTCCAGTTCCTCTTGGTTAATAGTAATTCCTTTTCCCCCGGTATAGTCCTTCAGCAGCTCTATGGTTGGAAATTTATAATTGCTTAGCTCAAGAGTGGGATCGAATTCCCCAAAATCCTCCACCAGTTTTTTGCTGATGTTTTCTTCAACCGTTTCTTCTTCAGCTGCCTTTTCAATTTCCATCGCCACTTCAGAGTCTGTCGAGTCTTTTATTTCATTCTGAATCACAGTCTTTAAGAAAGGTTCTTCGAGATTGTCTTCATCTACTATGGTTTCAAGGTCTATGGAACCGGTATCATCGATATTTACCACCTCTTCGATCACCTGTTTCTCGTAATCGGTTTGTTGGGCAAGATTTTCTGAATTTTCTTCTGAAGCGGGATCGGTATTAAAATCGTCTGCAATATCCTTTTTGGTTTTTTTGATAGCATCTCCAACTTTTTCGGGAGTCATCTTCAACCGAATGACCAGGTATACGATAGCCAGAAAGGTCATAAGTAGAATGGAACCGATAAGCCCCAGGTAATCTTGGAGGAAGTCGTTGATCTCATAACCCATCACTCCACTAAACAGGTTCCTGGTACCGGCAAAAAATCCGAAGAAAACGGAGATCCACAACATAACCAGCAGTCCCCAAAACCAAAAACGGAGGAGTTGTTTTTTGGCGTAGTCGAAAAAATAATAGATACCGGTAAGGGTGACCAGGAAAGCAAAAATAAAGGCAGCGATCCCAAAGCCGTCGTACACAAAAAAATGAGCAACATTATTCCCAAATTTATTCAGCCAGTTCTCGGCCTGCAGTTCGCGTTCTTCGATTATTCCTACAATACTTTGGTCTGTTTGCCAGGAGAAGAAATACGAAACAAAGGAAAAAATAAGTGCTAAACCCAGGAAGAACAAAAAGCTTCCCAATAGTATCTTTTGCTGCTTAGAGAGCGCAAAGGAAATTTTTTTACGAGGGGTTTTCTTCTTTTTGGATGTGGAAGTTTTTTTCTTCGCCATGCAGCTTAGGGTTGTCGTTCAGCAAATATACAACGTCCCAAACTAATTAAAATTTTTTATTTTAAAAGAATACTACTAGCTAAGCAAATTATACATGACCAGCAATTTATCGTCTTTTTTCCATTGGATCCAACCTTTTACAACCTTTTCGTAATTGTCGTTTATAAGAAGTACTTCCATCCATTGGGATTTAATTCTCAATGGCTTCATGAACGAATACAATGTGTTTACCTCTCCCGAAGCTTCGAAATCCCTGCTACGAACTTTTCCACCCTTATCGGGTATAAATTCCACCGAATGAACCCTTAATAGAAAATCCGGCCATAAGACCACATTCCCGGCCCGTTTTGCCACCCAGGAAGTTTGGCCGTTTTGGGTGTTTACCAGCACTTCAACAAATTCTTCTGTCACGCTTACTATCCTGAAATAAAGCATGTCGTAATCCAGCTTCAGATGATCGGGGACCAGCCAGGGTGGGGCAGTGGCGATCTCGTACTGGTTATATTTGTTGCGTTTAAAGGTAATGCTGTCATAGGGTGTATGATCCATAAGTGACTTCTCCAGGTTCAGGTCACCATAAAAATACAAGCTGGGATTTTCATAATAGTTTGGGGTAAAAAATCCCATCCCGGATGCTACACTAAGGGATTCACTTTCTACTTGTGTTGTTCGTTTCTTTCCGGGAAATCGCAGCATAGCCGAAGGAGCTACTTTCGTAGGCGTTTTAGAACGTAGTTCTAATTCTTTGTTTTTCTCTTCCTGTAGTTTATCCCGTTGCCGGAATTCGTAGAATTTTATACTCCAGGTAGTAAGTAAAAGAACGAGCAGCACCCAGTTAATTATCTTAATGATCTTAACGTTGAGGTAATATGCTATAAAGAAGGAAGCCACGAAGGCGATCCCGCCAAAGAGTACACCATATCCAAGAACGATGGCACCTCCGGCCAGCCCTTGATTCTTTCCGGCATCGATGGCACTGGCAAAGAACAAACCTACTACAAAGAAGCTTAGCAGCATTAAGATATAAAACCCTATACAGGCCGGTTTCAATAATTTCTTCATAATTAAAAGTTCAAAGTCTTGGTTACTGTTTCTCCTTGTTTCACTTCCACAGTAATAGTCTGGGTAGCTCTGTCCTTATTCGCCCCGAGTGGCGTTACTTTTAATTCATAAGTCCCGGGATTGATTTTAAATTCGTTCCCTTTGGTATAACTCCGGCTACCAGCAACATTTGTCCCCGTTTTCACTTCCGAAACTTTAACCACACAATCTATTATCTCACCGCCAAGTTTTGGATACACCTGCAACACTCCAGTCTTAAATGTGTGATCTACCTCTGTAACTGTACCGGCTTCCACAGTGTATTGTTTGGTCTCGGTAAAGGTTTCAAGACCTTTGATAACCAGTGCCTGGAAACTTAGGGTATAAACTCCCGGGTTTACTTCCATTTCTTTAGTGACACCGTAGGTTCTGGTACTGGCAACTACTTTACCATCTGTATCCATAACTTTTACCATACAATCCCAGCCTTCCTCATTATTATAGCCTGTTACCTTTAGTTTCCCACCATCGAAGCTAATCTCTTTCACCGTCATTTTCTCTTCCACATTTTCAACATTTTTTACCTTGATACTGGTTACGTCACTTCCTAAGGGTTTAGCCACCAGATCGAAAGTGCCTGTTGGTAAGTACATATACCGTGTTTCACCATAAGTTCTTAGGGTACCCATTTCTTCTTCGGTACCGGCTTTGAAAGCTTTTACATAGGCATCGATGGGGGCTCCGTTCTTTATCGCGTACACCCCAAAATTCCCTTTGGGCTTATCTACATTTTGCTCTACCGCTTCGTCGAGTACATCACCCAATCCGCCGGCGTCGGCAGCATCATAATAGTTTCCGTCCCCTGCGGTGGCGGCGCATTTTAGTTGTTCGGTTTCTCCTTTTTTGAGTCCGAACCCAATAATATGTAATTTAAAATCGATGCCTTCGGCCTTGGCTGCCTTAACTACATCGCAAATATTTCCGTTACAGGATTCTATTCCATCGGTGATGAGAATGATCGTTGCTTTTTCTTTAGACGCTCGCAAGGTATTGATGACCAAAGTAGCCGAATAGGCCAGGGGCGTTTTGCCTAAAGGTTTAATAGCCTTTATAGCTGTAGACACTTCCGAAGCAGAACCATTAGAAACATCCACAAGGAACTCCACATCCTTACAATCTCCCTTCTTTCGATGTCCGTAGGCCACCAAACCCACATTCTGGTTTGATGGAAGTTCGGTTAGTGATGTTGAAAGTACGCTGGAGGCTATCTCCATTTTGGTCTTCCCGTCCATTTGGCCCCACATAGAGCCGCTGGCATCGTAAATAAAAATAAAGGGCGATGGTTCTGTTGTTTGAGAATAATGAAGTTGAACCACGAACAACAGGCTCAACAAGAGGGCTAATTTTTTCATAATGTAAATATTGGTTAGGAGGAGTCCTTATAAAATTAGGTAAAATGTTTAATAAGGAATAAACTTACAACCAGGAAGTTAGGGAGTCAATCGCCCGTTTGGGTGATTTTAGAACTTCGGAATATATATTAGGCAAGCAATTATGATGGCCGCTATGGCCGAAAAGAATACGGCACCTGCTGCCACATCTTTAATATATCCTATTTTATTGTGAAAATCGGGATGAACAAAATTCGCGATCTCTTCTGCCGCCGTATTTAGGCCTTCAATACTCATCACCAACCCTATTGCGAGGGTTTGTGCGATCCATTCGGTGGTGGAAATGTGGTAATAGAATCCTGCAATGGTAATTCCTATTGCGACGACCAGTTGAACCTGGATACTGGCTTCATTTTTAAGCAGCATCCAGGCTCCCTTAGTCGCATATTTAAAGCCTAACAGGCGTTTACCAAGATAGGTGTTCCACATGTTAAAGTGCGTTTAACGCGGCTTCATAATCGGGTTCCTGTCCAATTTCAGGTACCTGCTCGGTATAGATCACTTTACCGGTATCGTCAAGTACTACCACGGCTCGTGAAAGGAGACCGTCGAACGCACTACCTACGGCTGTAACACCGTAATCCACTCCAAACTGCCCTGTTTTGAAATCGGATAACATCACAACATTTTCTAGTCCTTCTGCCGCGCAGAACTGCTGTTGTGAGAAGGGAAGATCTTTAGAGATACATAGCACCTTGGTGTTATCTGCTTTGCTTGCTTCAGTATTGAACCTGCGCACCGAGGCCGAACAAACTCCAGTATTTACACTTGGAAAGATATTGAGGATTAGTTTTCGACCCGAAAAATCGTTCATGGTCTTTTCACTCATATCGACTGCTACTAATTTAAAATCCGGTGCCTGACTTCCAACCGTGGGAAGATCACCAATGGTTTCTGCGGGATTTCCGCCTAAAGTTATTTTTGCCATAGTTGTTTTTTGAATTGTAAAAATAAGCATTCGCCAATTAATTTTCGACGGTTGAGAATATTTGTCGCTTAATATCCCTCGACACTGTAATGTATGAAGTGATAGTTATTTTGTCCCTGTAAACCCGCGAATGATAACAGTAGAATAAGTATGAGAACCCCGTTTCTCAATATGCCCCAGAATTTAATTCATATAAAACTACAAAAATTGAGTTTAGATAATTCTGTAGTCAGGATTTTAAACGCGTAACAACTCGGTTCATGAAATTGGGCTTCCAGAAATTCTCTATTATGCGGAAACTACTTTGGAAGTTGTAAGTTGCCTGATCTTTATCTTGAACGCAGCAAAGAGCAACGTCATAAACGGACTCAACCAATTGAATATAGCATAACCAAAGTAATCTAAGACCGGTACGCCTAAAACGCCACTCTGGTATGCCCCACAGGTATTCCAGGGGACGAGAACTGAGGTCACAGTACCACTATCTTCCAGGGTCCGTGAAAGGTTTTCGGGTGCCAGGCCTTTATCTTTAAACGCCTTGCTGTACATCTTTCCCGGAACCACAATGGCCAGGTATTGATCTGAAGCCGTGAGGTTTAATGCGAGACAACTAAACACTGTACTGGCGAACAAGCCGAAAGTGGTGTGAAATAACGACAACAACCCCCTGCTAATTCGTGCAAGAGCACCAATTGCATCCATAACCCCACCAAATACCATCGCGCAAATAATTAACCAGATAGTACTCAGCATGCCGCTCATTCCGCCAGCCGAAAAAAGATCGTTTAGAGCAGCATTATCTGTACTTACAGAAGTCTCAACGGTGATGGCATTTAAGATGCCTTTGTATGCATTTGTGAAATTCATCGAAGCTCCTCCACCAATATTTGCAACAATATCTGGTTGAAAAATAAGGGCAGCGATAGCACCAAAAAGTGTTCCTGCCAGTAAAGCGATTAGCGGCGGTGTTTTTTTAATGATCATTACTATTACCAGCGCAGGAACTAAAAAGAGCCATGGATTTATATTGAACGATGCATCTATAGAACTTAGAATTGAAGCCGTGTCTGCCGCTCCTTTTGGGTCCAGGCCAAAACCAATGAAAATAAAGATGATTAAAGTAATAACGATCGTAGGCACTGTTGTATACGTCATATATTTAATATGCGTGAATAGGTCGGTTCCAGCCATAGCAGGTGCAAGATTTGTGGTGTCGCTGAGAGGGGACATCTTATCACCAAAATACGCTCCCGAAAGGACGGCTCCGGCAGTCATTCCCAGTGATATACCCAGGGCTTCGGCTATTCCTATCAGGGCTATACCTACAGTAGCCGACGTGGTCCAGCTGCTCCCGGTTGCGATCGATATAACAGCACAGATGATCACACAGGAGGCAAGAAATATGGTAGGATTAAGAATTTGTAAACCGTAGTAGATCATGGTAGGGATAACGCCACTTATAAGCCAGGTTCCTGCCAGGGCTCCTACCATAAGGAGAATGAGTAGGGCACCCGTAGTAGATTTTACATTTTCGGCTACTTCCTCGACCATTCGTTTATAACTAACCTTATTAAAAGTGCCAACAATAGCAGCCACAGCGGCCCCCATTAAAAGTATAAACTGGTTACTTCCACTTAAGGCATCATCGCCAAAGACGTATACATTATAAAACAACATACCAACCAGTGCAATTACCGGAATGAGAGCCTCCCAAATATTCAGCTCTATATTCTCAACAATTTTTTGGTCCTGTATTTTAATTTCTGAAATGTTTTTTTCGTCTTTCATTTAGGTACATTTTTCGACTTGTAATGTTACGATTTTGTATTTGCATTGGCAAATAAGACATAAAGGGGCTTTTACCCAACGAAAAGAGGGGTTTTTCCTTTGTTGATTAAATTGATATAATATATCTTCGTATATACCTCATATTCTTGCACTTAACTCGCTGGCTTTAAATTAAGTGTATTATGAAATCTTCAATATTCGTTTTCGTATTATTATTCTTTCTGAATTTCACTATTGCCCAGGTGGGTATAGGGACTGTAGTCCCTGATGCATCTGCTGTTCTTGATATTTCGGCTAGTGATAAAGGTCTTCTTATTCCGCAGGTGTCTCTTGCCGATGTGAGTGACACCATGTTGGACGGAGTGAATACTGCCGCCACCGGCTTACTTATTTACAATACCAATGCAGGAGTTACAGGGGGTACGGGTGTAGGCTATTATTATTATAACGGAACCACTTGGGAGCGGTTGGTAACAACTGCAACCTCCACCGTGGATATCGATTGGTATGAGGAGGGGACCACCTCGGCACCAAATGATATTAATGATGATATGTATACACTTGGTAACCTCGCTATTGGAAAAAATACAGCAGATTATCCCCTTGAGGTCGACACCACTACAGATACCCGTGGAATAAATGCAAGTGTTGGCGGAACAACCAATGGTTCGGTTTATGGAGGTTACTTTACTAACTCAAATACAGGCTCTGGTTCCAATTTAGGTGTTGCAGCCGAGCTTACATCCACTAGTGGTACGCAGCAGATTGGATTTTATAGCGTGTTGAATGGTGATAGCGATGGCGCGAGCTATGGATTCAGAAGCTTAATGACAGGAGATGGTGATGGATTACATTACGGAATATTTAATTCCATGTCTGGCTCAGGAACTAATGCACACTATGGAGTAAGGAATACCTTAAGTGGATCAGGTGATGGGGCAATGTTTGGAGTTGAGAATACAATGATAAATTCCGGTAATGGACTCCATTATGGCGTGAATAATAACATACAAGGGACTGGCTCAGGTACACATTACGGTATTTCCAATACTTTGTCGGGAGCTGGTACAGGTCAACAAATTGGATTGTATAATCTTTTAAGTAATTCGGGTGACGCATTTCACTATGGTTTATATAATCAGTTAACGGGAAATGGAGCCGGAACGCGTTATGGCATTCGAAACAACTTAAGTGGTAGTGGGGACGGAGTTCATTATGGTTTGGATAATGTTCTTACCGGAACCGGTACAGGCACAAAATACGGAAGTCGTAACTTAATACAAACTACCGCCGGAGGAGACCACTATGGAGTATATTCTGAAGTATTACGGTCAACAGGTACTACTTATGCCGGCTATTTCTTAGGCAATGTAGCTATAGGAACCTCTGGCGCAAATACTTACGTGTTGCCGGCTTCAAGAGGTACGGCAAACCAACTAATTCAGTCTGACGGTATTGGTAACTTAAGCTGGGTAGATCCTTCCACTATTTGGTCTTCAGAATGGATAGATAACGGGGGGTATTTATCTCCCGCCGATGGCAATTCGGAGGCTGTTTCTATCGGTACTGCATCCACAAGTGGAACCCTTACGGTATCGGGCGGTACCGGAAGTTCGGTGATCTCTCTAAGTGGCACCTATATAAACCCTAGCCCAATCATGAATATGTTCAATTTTACCTCTCAAAACGGGGGTATTTTAATTAACAATCAAATTAATGGAACAACTAGTTCCGGAAACCCAATATATGGAATGATTACCGACTACGGTGGACTAACCGCTAATTCCGAATCAGTTTATGGAGTTTATCATTCGTTTGGTGGCTCAGGTAGTTCTAATCGAATTGGGATGTGGAATTCATTTGGAGGGAACCACAGCGGTTCAAAATATGGAGTTTATAATACTTTCAGTGGAGCTTCTACCGGGGTCAAGTATGGGACATACACAGATTTTAGCTCTGCGACAGATACAGATGTGCGATATGGAAATTACGTTGAAATGGACAATGGTAATGCTGCGAAATATGGGAGTTTTACGAATATGGGGGAGGGTAGCGGACTTAAATACGGTGCTCGAATTGAAATTCCTAATGCAGCGACAGGTTCAAATTATGGCGTGTCCTCGATAGCTTTGGGGACAAGTGGAACCCATGTCGCAATTTACGGTTCGGCTAATACTACTAACACTTCTGCTTTTGCTGGATATTTTGCGGGCAAAGTTTTTACATCATATCGATTAGGAATTGGAGTTGGAACCCCGTCATTCAATCTTCAGTTAAACGCAAATTCGGCAGGAAAGCCCACCTCTAGTTCATGGACGGTAGTATCAGACGGACGACTAAAAACTAATGTTCGACCGTTCACTGATGGACTTGCACTTATCGATAAAATAGACCCAGTATGGTTTACCTACAATGGTAAGGCCGGAATGCCAAATGAGACAGGGGTGGGTACCATTGCCCAGGAACTTCAAAAAATTGCGCCTTATATGGTAAGTAATTGGGAATATATTTCCGATGATGGAAATACTAAGAGCAACTATCTTGGAGTTGACTATGGCGCTATGGATTTTATTTTAGTAAATGCCATTAAAGAGCAACAAGCTGAAATTAAAAATCAACATGATGAAATTCAATTATTAAAATTACAAGTTCAAGAATTGAGATCTATCCTAAACGATGTTGTTACAGATGTAAATAATGATGAGAATTAATACATTAAAAACACTTCTGAATTCCTTATTTCAGAAACAAAATTAATTTAGCTTAAGCCACTATTTTTGTAGGTTTTAGGCCTGTGTTACATTTGTACAAGTTATTGTTACATGGTTGCCATTTAAGTTCATGATATCAATATAGTTTTGATCTTATAAAACTATTATCATGAAAAAATTTGTATTGGGTTTATTCTTTCTTCTTTGTTCATTCTCACTTTCGTCTCAGGTTGGTATTGGCACCACCACACCCGATCCTTCTTCTTCCCTGGATATCACCTCAACAGACTCTGGCGTTTTAGTACCACGAGTCTCTTTAAGTGATGTGACCAACACATCCCTGGATGGAACAAATACTGCTGCCACCGGATTGCTTATCTGGAACACTAATGCAGCTGTAACAGGTGGGTCTGGAGTTGGGTTTTATTATTTCAATGGTTCAAGTTGGGAACGTATTAGCACAACTGCTCCCTCCGGCGGAAGCGACAGCGATTGGTATGAAGAAGGCACGACTACCAGCCCAAACGATATAAACGACAACCAGTATACATTGGGAGAAGTGGGAATTGGGTTGAATACTCCTGCGTATCCGCTGGATATCAGTAGTAGTAATTACAATCGTGGAATAAACCTTGCGTTTTCGCGAATTTCGCCTACTACCGATATAGCCGGTATTTATTTGGAAACTAATGATGCGAATTCAGGAAATACATCCCGGGGTATTTATAACTATGTGAGAGGTTCAGCCGGCGACAAGCATGGAATCTTCAACCGTATAACGCCTACTAATAACGGGACTCATGTAGGCACGAGGAATCAGGTTAATAATTCGGCAGGCGGACAACTATACGGAGTGTACAACACCTTGAACAGCAGTTCCTCCACGGCAGCTCAAACGGGTACTTATAACCAAATTGCAGTATCCGGAACCCAAAATCGCGGGTTATATAATACAGTTAGCTCGGGGGTTAATTCCTGGGGGGTCAAGTCTGTAGTGTCCGGAACAGGGATACTGTATGGGATGGAGAACGATGTGAATGCGAGTGGTTCGTCCGGGGTATATGGCACCCATAATCAACTAAGTGGAACCGGAACTGGCACTTATATGGGAACGTACAACGAGTTGGGTGGTTCCAGTACGGGCGATAAGATTGGTAGTTATAACCTGGTGTCTTCTACGGCAGCAGGGACGCATTACGGACTTTATTCTGAAGTTGAGAAAGCTGGCAGTTTTGCAGGATTCTTTACAGGTTCTGTTGCGATAGGAACTGTTTCACCCTTCGGAACAGGAACCGCAGATCACTATATATTTCCTCCAAACAGGGGCAGTAACGGACAGCTGATGCAAACTGATGGTTCGGGTAACCTTAGTTGGGTGGATCCGGCGAGCTTGAGTGATGAGGATTGGGTGGTCGATACCTCCTCAGGGACAGTATTATACCCCACCAATACTACAGACAACGTTGCAATAGGTAAAGCCACCGCGAACGCCAGGTTGGACGTTGAACTGGATGGGTCTGGGGCAACCGCATCCTTCACACAAATAAATTCTACTGGTACAACGGGTGCGCTAACCAATATGGTAAGTGGTAATTCGGGTGCTGTAAACGCCTTTGTAAATACCCTGGATGTTGCAGGAAATGGCGCCAAATACGGTATCACCAACGAGATGAGTTCCGGAACTACCGGAGCCTCAGGAACCAAATACGGACTTTACAATATGATCGAGAGCTCGGCAGATGACACCTATGGTACCACAAATGATCTGTTTGGGTCTGGTAATGGAAATCACTTTGGCACCTACAATAATGTGAGAGGATCGGGTACCGGAAGTAAATACGGAAGTTATAACATCCTTAATACGTCGGCTAATGGCAATCTGTATGGTGTGTATTCGGAGGTGCTTCGAAGTACAGGAACTACCTATGCGGGATATTTCTTAGGGAATGTAGCGGTAGGGACCAATACCTCTAATACCTATAGTTTACCAGCGTCCAGAGGAACAAACGGACAGATCATGCAAACCGATGGTAGTGGTAATGTGAGTTGGGTCGATGTACCAGCATCTACCGATAAGGCGGCATTAAAAATAAGAACCACTTCCAATATATCAGGTTTCAGCAATGCAGTTGAGACCAACCTGATACTAAATAGTGTTTCTTATAATTTAGGGGGAGGATCGTATAATACTTCTACTGGCACCTATACGATACCAGCAAACGGGGTATATGAAATCAACGCTAATTTTAACATGAATTTCGTTACTTCAACCAACAAACAAATGGTATTGTTGCTGAGAGTGTATGTGAATGGCTTTCTTGCCGATTCACAAAACCTTCAATCAGGATCGACCTATGCGTCTGGCTATACACAGAATTTTCATTATAATTTTCATCTGAACCTTAATGCCAACGATCTGGTTGCATTTCGCTATATACCCGTATGGGGAGGAACCACACCAGCACCTTATTTCAATTCGTCTGGTACAAATATTTCAATTTCAAGAGAGTATTAACCAATGGAAGGGTTGGCTACCTGTTTTATGGGATAAACACCAACCTCTTTCATACATCTTCTCATGCTGCGATAAGTCCTTTCGATGTCGTTATCCAGCCCGATTGAGAAGCGGATAAGGCCATCACTAAGCCCCATTTCCTCCTGTTCCTCTTCCGGAATTTCGGATGAAGTAGAACTTCCCGGCGCACTGAATAAGGTTTTATAAAAGCCAAGACTTACAGCAAGGTATCCCAGGTTGCGTTCCTGCATAAGCTCCATAAGTTCGTTCGCCTTTTCCAGGCTACCTACATCTATGGTAAGCATACCGCCATAACCGTATTCCGGGTTCATAAGACGAGTGATCAAGTCATGGCCGGGATGCGATTTCAGACCGGGATACACAGTTTTTAAACCGTCGGCTTCAAATTTTTCTGCCAGATACATGGCATTGGCGCTATGTTGTTTCATCCTGATGTGAAGTGTGCGTAAGTTCTTTAATATGGACGCTGCCCTAAGGCTGTCCATTGAGGCACCCATAAGCATACAGGCTCCGTCGTTAACATTTCTAAGTTCATCGATAAATTCCTGGGTACCACATATCACACCACCCATAGTATCACTACTGCCATTGATAAATTTTGTAAGACTGTGTAGCACAACATCGGCTCCTAATTTTGCCGGTGAAACAGACATTGGAGAAAACGTATTATCCACCAGCAATTTTAGACCGTGCTTACGGGTAATAGTACCAAGTACTGCTATATCTGCGATCTCCAGTAAGGGGTTGCTTACACTCTCGCAATAGACCAGCTTGGTATTAGGGCCAATAGCCGCCTCTACTGCCTCGGGCTTTGTAATATCCACAAAAGTGGTTGTGATGTTGTATTTCGGGGCCATATTCTTTAAAAATGCATAGGTCCCGCCGTAGATGGTTCGGCTAGCTACTATATGATCTCCAGCACTACACAATTGCATAATTGCCGGCACGATAGCCCCCATACCGGTTGCAGTAACGGTAGCCGTCTCCGTATCTTCCATGGCTGCCAGTGCTTCTCCCAGATAAAGTGCACTTGGGGAACTATGTCTGGAATACAGATAACAACCTTCGGCATTCCCCTCGAAGGTGTCGAACATTTTTTTTGCTGAAAGAAAGGTATAGGTGGATGAATCTGAAATAGATGGATTAACACCACCAAATTCACCAAAATACTGAAGATCCTGAATTTTATTTGCGGGTTTGAAAGTCATGACAGTGTTGGATTATATTCAAACGAAAGTAAAACTATGTAAGATAATAATCAATGATATACATCATAAACAGAAAATTAAACTGAATAAAATTAAAATAGCCGAAAATAGATTAGTTACAAGCCAAAAAACATGTAACTTTAAGAAAAATTTTCAGTCATGGTTTTGGATAGTATAGATCGGGCGATCCTTGTTCATCTTCAGGAGGATGCCAAACAGACGAATAAACAACTTTCCCACAAACTCAACCTTTCGGTAACGGCTGTGTACGAGAGGATCAAGAAACTGGAACGTTCTGGTGTGATTCGAAAATATGTGGCCATGGTAGACAGAGTCAAGGTGGAGCTTGGATTTACAGTGTTCTGCCATATAAAACTAGTGCAACATGTACACAAATCTGTTACCGATTTCGAGAGGGAAGTGGTTAAATTGAATGAGGTATTAGAGTGCTTTCATGTAAGCGGAGAGTACGATTATTTATTAAAGGTTGTGGTGAAAGATATGGATCATTTTAGAAATTTTATGGTTGAAAAACTCACCACCTTACAGCATATAGGAAGTACCCAGAGCTCCTTCACTATTAATGAAGTGAAAAATACAACCGCGCTATCGTTATAGCGATCTTAAATCGTTGGCTGTTGCATGGGAGTATTGTACCTTTGTACCTTCAAATTTCAAAAAACCGGCTTTTATGACTACTTATGATGTTGCAATTATTGGATCGGGTCCCGGCGGTTATGTGGCGGCAATTCGTTGTGCCCAGCTAGGAATGAAAACAGCCCTGATCGAGAAATATAATACCCTAGGGGGAACTTGTCTTAATGTAGGATGTATTCCCAGCAAAGCGCTGCTGGATTCGTCTCATCATTACGAAGATGCTATGAAGCACTTTGCGGAACACGGTATTGAAATTCCGGGGGAGATCAAGTTGAATTTTAAAAAGATGATCGAACGCAAGCAGGCGGTTGTTGATCAGACCACCAAAGGGATTGAGTTCCTTATGAGCAAGAATAAAGTAGATGTATATACAGGAACCGGAACTTTTAAAGACGCAACACATGTTGTAATCGCTTCAGAAAAAGAAAGCAAGGAGATAGAAGCGAAGAATATCATTATCGCCACTGGTAGTAAACCTTCAACACTTCCTTTTATCACTATTGATAAAGAGCGCATTATCACATCTACAGAGGCACTTACACTTAAAGAGATCCCAAAACATATGATCGTTATTGGTGGTGGTGTGATTGGTTTGGAGCTAGGACAAGTGTATCGCCGTCTGGGTGCCGAAGTTTCTGTTGTGGAATACATGGACAGGATCATACCTACCATGGATGGAGCTCAAAGTAAAGAATTGATGAAGGTAATGAAAAAGCAAGGTGTGAAGTTTTATGTTTCTCACAAGGTCTCTGCCGTTGAAAGGAAAAAGAATGAGGTCACGGTCACTGCTACCGATAAAAAAGGAAATGAAGTTCAATTTTCAGGAGATTATTGCCTGGTCTCGGTTGGACGTCGTCCTTATACAGACGGGCTAAAACTCGAAAATGCCGGTGTAAAGGTGAACGAATGTGGGCAAGTGGAGGTTAACGACCATTTACAGACCAATGTTTCAAATATTTATGCTATCGGTGATGTGATTAGAGGTGCTATGCTCGCGCATAAGGCTGAAGAGGAAGGTGTGCTGGTTGCCGAAATTCTTGCGGGACAGAAACCCCATATCGATTATAATTTAATTCCGGGCGTAGTATATACATGGCCGGAAGTTGCCTCGGTAGGAAAAACCGAAGAAGAGCTAAAAGAAGCTGGTATTGCCTATAAAAGCGGGCAGTTTCCAATGAGGGCCCTGGGCCGCTCAAGGGCTAGTGGTGATATTGATGGATTTGTGAAAATACTGGCAGATGCCAAGACCGATGAGGTATTGGGTGTCCATATGGTAGGTGCGCGGGTAGCCGATCTTATCACAGAAGCGGTAACTGCTATGGAATACAGGGCAAGTGCCGAAGATATAGCGAGGATGAGTCATGCCCATCCAACCTACGCGGAAGCGGTTAAGGAAGCTGCACTAGCTGCCACTGAAAACAGACCGTTGCACATATAATAAACCAAAAAAACCAGCCGTTTTTTTATGGCTGGTTTTCTTATCATTGTTCCTATTCTAAAACACGGGGGAGGATCAATGTACTTCTTATTCAATTACGTTTACAACCCAGTCCTTACTTACGGGATCGATTATCCCTCCTGAAATATTTGAAAGTCGAATCGTAACTGTATTTGCTGAGCTTACATAGCAACTCCAGGTTATCCCGTTTTCTATAGAGCCTACAGGAGAACAATTGCATGAACTTCCGGGGGTGGCACCATTTACTGTAACTGGTAACTCGGAATGCAGTCCCGCGAACATTACAAGAAAATCGAGGGTCGCAGTTGCGGTTAATTTTTTTAATAAAATTTTTCTGTTGCCATTGGGGGTGAAATAAAGGTGCGTACCATCAAATTCGAACGTACCATCTTCTGTACTGCTCATATTCGTTCCGGCATTGAACTTTAGGGGAGCAGAATTGGCAGAAGCTGTACCACCTTTTAATTGCAGTACTGCTGTTGGATTGTCTACGCCAATCCCAACCTTCCCGCTTGCCCGGATGGTCATTTCCATTCCGTCGGCATCTGCTGAAGTATTACCGGCAGATGTCACGGAGAAATTGAATCGGCTAGGCAGATCACCACTAGAATGATCACCGTCGGCAGCCGAATTTACATAAGAAACTACAGACGATTCGCCACTTCCATCCCATACGGTTCCGGCAAGGGAACCAATTACGTCACCGTCATTTAGGAAATCTCCGGATGCAAAGGTTCCGTTTTTGGTATAGAATATAAAGTTTGGTGCATTGGGCCTTGTTCCGTTGGATGCTATTTGTATGTCGTTATCACCGGGTAAACGTATTTCCAGGCTTTCGTCCGGTTCATCGGTTCCCATCCCCATCTTACCGTTATCCAGGATTACTACATCCTGCTGATTTTCTTTAAAGGCCTGTTTTACATAGGTTAGATGTTCACTACCTTTATTGTATCCATCAACCCATTCTCCTGCGAAGTATTTCCATTCCGAGGCCGAATTATCCCAGTAATGATGCCCTTTTTTATATCCGTTATCGGGAGTGGTAAGGAAAACCATCATTCCATCCTGGCCAGCGCCTGGATTAGTTGCTGGTAATTTATCCACTCGCGGTACTATAAGGCCATCGGTAATAGCGGGGGCCGATGGGTTAGTAGCTTCTATATCGAATATACTTTTAGGATTGTTTGTATTTACTCCTACCTGCGCCTGTAGCTGTACAGCCATTGCCAGGTTTATCAAAAATATGATACTAAATTTCTTCATGAGACCTGGTTTACTGAATTACAGTTACTTTCCAGCTCTTGTTGGCCGGGTTAACAGAAAAGGCGTTAACATTAGACACCCTTACTCTTACGTTATTGGCAGCACTTACATAGCAGCTCCATTGCAGTCCGTTCTCTATACTCGTATTAGGAGCACATGAACACGCACTTCCTACCACCGCACCAGGTACTGTTACGTTTAACTCGGATGTATTCCCAGAACCAATGTTGGGGAAATTGAGTGATTGGGTTGCAACCAGACCGGTCATTAATATTTTTCGTGTAGTAGAAGGTGTGAAATACAAATTAGTTCCATCGTATTCCATTGCTCCTGCCTCAGGAGTAGAAAGGTTGGTCCCGGAAGTTAATTTCAAAGGAGCCGAATTGGAACTTGATGTTCCTGCTTTTAGTTCCAGTACTGCCGATGGATCATTTAGTCCAATACCAACATTTCCGGTACTTGCGATCACCATTTCAGGATTTCCAGAATCCAGGCCCGTATCATTCGGACTCGTAACCGCAAACTCGATTTTGGTTGGAAGGTTACCTGAGGAATGATTTCCATCTGCTTCCATTTGGATGTTTGCAACATCGGAAGACTTACCTGTTCCTGTCCATACTTTACCGGTTAAGTATCCAATATCGTCATTGTCGTTCATGAAATCCGGCGAAGCAAAGGTTCCATTAGTAGTATAAAACACCAGCTGCGGTGCATCTGGTGGAGAAGCACTAGACACCTGGATGTCGTTGTCTCCATCTATCTTTAGTTCCAGATTTTCTTCAAGATTGCTTGTTCCCATCCCTATTTGACCGGAGTCCAGAATAACCACATCTACACCACCAGAACCAGCCTGGTTGGCGTAAATTAGGTTACCGTCATAATCTCCTCTGGATTGAGCTACAAAATCGTCTTTCCACTCATCGTTGTATGAGATCCAGTCGGTTAACGTATTATCCCAATAATAAAATCCTTTGGGGTTACCGGCACTGGCTGTCGATAGGAAAACCAACATACCATCCTGGTCTGCACCTGGATTGGATGCTGGAAAGTTATTTATTCGTGGTATCAAAATACCATCGGTACTAGCGGGGGAAGTGCTATTAGATGCCGGAATGTCCAGCATACTTTTTGGGCTAGTTGTACCAATTCCAACCTGAGCGATCATTGCCGGGCTGAAAATTAATAGTACAAATAACGAGAGCACATAAGTAGTCTTTCTCATATTGTGTTGATAATTTGGGGTTTATCAGGGACAATAATAGAAAGGAATCACTAGCTAAAAAAAGATTTGTAGGAAAATACCTAAACTATTCGATAAGCTGCATTATAATCTCGACGAAAGACATAAATGCTTTGTTTTTAACCTGTTATTTATAGCTTTTAATCGACAAGGGGTAGGTTGGCAGTTGTTTTTCATTAAAGGAGTATCTTTGTCGTATGAAAAAAATAATTGCTTTTGCCGGTAGTAACAGCAGTACTTCCATCAATCATAAACTTGTTTCATATGTTGTAAATTCTATAAAAGATCACGAGGTCAATCTCATAAAACTTGTAGATTATCCCTTACCTATTTTTAGCGAAGACCTGGAGAAAGAAAAAGGTTATCCTGAGGATCTTTCTCGTCTGTTAAATGAAATAAAGACGCACGACGCCCTGATCATCTCGGTAAATGAGCACAACGGAGGCCCTTCTGCCTTTTTTAAAAATGTGCTGGACTGGTTGTCGCGTATCGAATATAAATTCTTGGAGGGAAAGAAAGTATTTTTATTAAGTGCTTCTACAGGGAAAAGAGGTGCGTTATCCTCTTTACAATATACACAGGGCGTACTTCCCAGATATAATGCCGAAATAGTGACTACTATGCCTTTTCCTTCTTTTTCTTCAAATTTTTCTTCGGAAACGAATACAGTTACCAACGATGAGTTGTCTGCACAACTCCATTCGGAGGTAAATTCTTTTCTCGATGTCCTTTAATGAAACGAGTTTGCGTAAAATACAATGTCGAACTCGATGTTCACTTAAAAGGTAAACTGCTAAAATGGGCAGAGCAGTTTTACGAAGTTGCCTGGTTGGATTCTAACAACTACGAACAAGACCATAGCAGCTACAAGGCCATACTTGCTGTAGATGCCTTCACTTCCATACAAACCGACTATCATCAGGCGTTCGATAAGTTGAACGAATATCAAACCACTATTCGGGATTGGCTGTTCGGTTACCTTAGTTACGACCTCAAGAATGACGTGGAGCGATTAAGCTCTAATAACCATGACGGGCTGGGTTTTCCCGATCTCCTCTTTTTCCAGCCAAAACGCCTGCTGCTGTTCACCGAAAAAACTGTGGAATTTCACTATCTGAACCTGGTAGCCGACGAAATCGATACAGACTGGCAGCAGATCCGGGCCATCGAGGCAGAGAAAACAATAGGAAATGAGCAGGATGCGATAAAAATTAGCCTTCGTACTTCCAAAGACAGTTATTTTGAACAGGTTAATCGTATGCTAAAGCATATAGAACGGGGTGATATTTACGAAGCTAATTTTTGTCAGGAATTCTACTCGGAAGGTGTTACGATCAATCCCACAAAAACCTTCCATCACCTCAATGCTATTTCCCGGCCTCCATTCGCCACTTTTTTCAGAAATGGGCCGTATTATGCTATGTCTGCATCTCCCGAACGATATCTTAAGAAATCTGCGAATAGATTGATCTCTCAACCCATTAAAGGAACGGCAAGGCGATTTCAGAATAAAAAACTGGATAAGGAAATGATCGAAAAATTGCGATCAGACCCCAAGGAACGCAGTGAGAACATCATGATCACAGATCTGGTGCGAAACGATCTCTCCCGGCTTGCACTTAAAGGAACCGTAGAGGTAGAGGAGCTATGCGCTGTCTATACCTTCGAGCAGGTTCACCAGATGATATCTACAATTAGATGCGATGTTCCCGAAGATATGGATCCTGTAGAGATGATACGGCACACATTTCCTATGGGAAGTATGACAGGTGCACCCAAGATCTCGGCCATGAAGATCATCGAACAGCTTGAAGCATCCAAAAGAGGGCTGTACAGTGGTGCAATTGGTTATTTTTCTCCGCGAGGAGATTTCGATTTCAATGTGGTTATTCGAAGTATCTTGTTTAATTCTGAAAGGAAATACGTTAGCTACTCGGTAGGTGGTGCGATCACCGCGGGATCTGTCCCTGAAAATGAATACGAAGAATGTCTTCTGAAGGCAAAAGCAATGCGAGAGGCACTTGAACGAAGTAAATAGGATATGCTGCGTAACCGATTGACTATATTTGCGTAGATGTTGAATAAATTAAATGAACATATTGCTAAAAACCTTTCTTTTCTGAAGGATAAAAGGTTGCTTGTCGCTTGCAGCGGGGGTCTGGACAGTGTAGTGCTTTCGCGTACCATGAAGGAGCTTAACTACGAAATTGGTATTGCTCATTGCAATTTCGGATTGCGCGCGGCCGAAAGTGATGCAGACGAGGCATTTGTGCTGGACCTCGCCGATATGTTGGATGTACCTGTTTTTACTGAACAATTCGAGACCCGCGCATATGCCAATGAAAAAAAAATCTCCATCCAAATGGCGGCACGCGCTTTGCGATACCAGTGGTTTGAAGAAATACTACATGATTTTAAATACGATTATCTCTTAACTGCCCATCACGCCGATGATGCCCTTGAAACAATGCTTATCAACCTCTCCAGGGGAAGCGGGCTGAGAGGACTTACGGGAATACCGGCAGTAAATGATAAGATCGTGCGTCCTCTGTTGGACTTTAGCAGAGCAGAATTGCTGGAACACGCCAAAAAACAGGGATATTTTTGGCGGGAGGACAGTAGTAACAAAAAAACAGATTACCTGCGAAATGCATTACGACATAAGGTGGTTCCTCCCTACAAGGAAGAGGTTGAAGGGCTTCTCCAGAACATTCTGAAAACACAGCAGCACCTAAGAGATAGTAAATCCTTAATAGACGATTACCTGGTACTTATTCACCAGTTAGTAGTTACAGAAACTTCCGAAGGCTTCAATATTGATATTGCGAAATTAGCCAACTTACCGCATCAGGAAGCGTTGCTTTATGAGCTTTTAACTCCTTTTGGGTTTACCGCATGGAAGGATATTTCAGAATTGTTGACCGCACAAAGCGGCAAGTTTATTCTTTCAGAGACACATAGATTGGTAAAGGACAGGGATAAATTATTGTTAACATTGATCCCTTCAGAAGAAAAAATTGAGACCTTTGATATTAAGGAAACCACCCTCCGTATCGACCAACCCATTCCCTTGCTGTTTGGTGAAGTTGAAAGTCCTGGAAAAAACACGGAGCTGGAGATCTTTATTGACAAGGATAAATTAACCTATCCGCTGCTAATAAGAAAATGGCGGGAGGGAGACTATTTCTACCCTTTAGGAATGAAAGGAAAAAAGAAATTGAGCAAATATTTTAAGGATGAAAAGTTATCTTTGGTAGCCAAAGAAAAAACCTGGCTGCTATGCAGTGGTGATCAAATTGTGTGGGTAATTGGCCATCGTGCCGACGAACGATTTAAAGTGGAACCCCGCACCAGGCAAATTATAAATATTCGAACCTCCAAATCTACTTCGTAAAATATGAAACAATATCTCATATTGGTTTTATTAGCCATATCCGGCTGTTTTTCTGCACATGCACAAGATTTTTTAGACCCTGTATCCTGGGAAGTTACCGTACAAAAAGAAAAGGGAACCCGGTACAACATAGTAATGGAAGCCACAATCGATGCCGGTTGGCATTTATACAGTCAGATCCAATTTGGCGAAGAATTTGAAGGTCCCATTCGTACCGAATTTAGTTATAATGATAGTCCGGAAACCTATTCCCTCGTCGGCGAGACGCAGGAACCGGATGTGGAACCGCTTTTCGATCCTGTTTTCGAGATAGACGTAAAATATTTTGAGGATAAGGCGGTATTTATCCAACCCATCGAGGTGATCGATCCCGAAGGATTGAAGATCGTTGTGGAAATTTCGTATGCGGTATGTGACGATAAGCAATGTTTGCCTCCCGATATTAAAACCTTTGAGGTGGATCTCGCATCGGGTAAATCTGAAGCCGCCACCGCTGAAATCACAGAGGATGATCTTGAAAAATCGGCGGCACTTACCATTCCAATAAAAGGAGATCTGGGAAATGCCAATAACAGTAAAGGATATCTCACAATCTTTTTTCTGGGCTTCCTGGGCGGCTTCCTGGCGTTGTTAACTCCCTGCGTATTCCCTATGATCCCGCTAACGGTTTCCTTTTTTACCAAGGGTTCCAAAGACCGGAAACGAGGCGTGAGGAATGCCCTGCTATATGGGTTCTTTATCTTCTTTATCTATGTACTTTTAAGTCTTCCTTTCCATTTACTGGACTCGGTAGATGAAGGCCTGCTCAATAATATTTCAACTAATATTTATCTCAATATCCTCTTTTTCCTGGTATTTCTGGTGTTCGCATTTTCCTTTTTCGGGTATTTTGAGATCACGCTTCCAAGCTCCTGGAGTACAAAAATGGATGAGAAAGCCACGAGTATTGGAGGGATCATTGGTATTTTTTTTATGGCGCTAACCCTGGCCATCGTTTCTTTTTCTTGTACAGGTCCCATTTTGGGTGGACTGTTGGGAGGATCTCTTAGTCAGGACGCCGGCGCCATGCAACTTAGTTTTGGTATGGGGGGGTTTGGCCTGGCTCTTGCCCTTCCATTTGCCTTGTTTGCTTTGTTCCCTAACTGGTTAAACTCTTTACCCAGTAGTGGTGGATGGCTCAATACGGTGAAGGTCGTTTTAGGTTTCGCCGAATTAGCCCTGGCATTTAAATTTTTGTCCAACGCAGACCTGGTGATGCATTGGGGCTTGCTAAAACGGGAGGTTTTTATTGCAATATGGTTGCTTTGTTCCCTTGGAATGGCCCTGTACCTTTTCGGATTTATACGTTTTCCTCATGACGGACCAAAAGGAGTGAAGCTTCCAAAAGGAAACATTATCGTTGGAATATTAGCGATCGCCTTCAGTATTTATTTAATTCCCGGACTCACAAATACAAAATACGCTAACCTCAAGCTGCTAAGTGGTCTTGCGCCACCGTTATTCTATAGTCTGTACGACAAAGGCACATCGGCACCTTTGGGTCTGGAGGCCTACAAGGATTTTTACGAGGGTCTTGAAGCAGCCAAAAGTTCGGGAAAACCAATTATGCTCGATTTTACCGGCTGGGCCTGCGTAAATTGCAGGAAAATGGAAGAACATGTATGGAGTGTGGATGAGGTATTTAAGATGATCGATGAGGAATTTATCCTGATCTCACTATATGTAGATGATCGCAAACCTCTGCCTCAGGAAGATCGGTTTAATTTTCTGCGGCCTACCGGCGGAACCAAACCTATACGAACTGTTGGTGACCGATGGGCAACTTTTCAAACTGTTAATTTTAAAAACAACTCGCAACCGCACTATGTATTGATGGATAGCGATTATAACCTATTGAATGTTCCTGTTGGTTATACCCCCGATGAGAACGAATATCTTGCCTGGCTAAAAGCCGGCCTGGAGGAGTTTAAAAAAACTAAATAACAATTATGAAACGGATCTTGATCTTCTTATGGGTTGTTTGCATCACTTCGGTGTTATTTGCCCAGGACAATGATACTTATGTAAAAGAAAATTATAATAAATCCGAAACCTATATCACAATGAGGGATGGGGTAAAGCTATTTACCTCCATTTATTCACCTAAAGACACCTCTAAACAATATCCTATACTTTTCCAGCGCACACCCTATAGTTGCAGGCCCTATGGTGAAGACCAGTTTCGGTCTAAAATAGGACCTAACGAATTTCTAATGAAAGATGGCTATATCATCGTTTACCAGGACGTGAGAGGCCGTTGGATGAGTGAAGGAGTTTACGATAATATGCGCGCTTATATTCCTAATAAAAAAGGAAAACAAGTAGATGAGGCCAGCGACACTTACGACAGCATAGACTGGTTGGTGAAAAATGTTCCCAATAATAACGGCAGGGTAGGGACCTGGGGTGTTTCATATCCCGGATTTTACGCTACGTACTCCTTGCTGGATGCGCATCCTGCTCTAAAAGCCTCTTCTCCCCAGGCGTGTATAGGCGATTTCTATTTCGATGATTTTCATCATAACGGAGCCTATTTTTTAAGTTATTGGAGGGCTACAGCAGTTTTTGGATACGAAAAAACCAAGCCAGCAAACACCGCCTGGTACACTTTTCCCGATCTAGGCACACAGGATCAGTATCAGTTTTTCCTGGATGCGGGACCTTTATCCAACCTGGATAAATACTATGGGGAGGATAATGTGTTTTGGCAGCAGTTGAAAGAACATCCCGATTATGACGAATTTTGGCGCTCCCGGGGAATTATTCAGCATTTAAAGAATATTAAACCGGCGGTAATGGTCGTTGGTGGACTGTTTGATGCTGAAGATCTCTATGGGCCTTTCGAAACCTATGAAAAAATTGAAGCTAACAGCAACAATTATAACACGGTTGTTTTTGGCCCCTGGAGTCATGGTGACTGGGCTCGAACCAAAAAAAGACAGGCAATTGGGAATGTATATTTTGGAGATGATATTTCAATTAACTATCAACGGGAGGTCGAAACGCCTTTCTTTCATCATTTTTTAAAAGGAGACGGAACAGGAAATACCGGTTTGCCCGAGGCCCGTATGTTCGACACCGGTACCAGAGAATGGAAGTCGTATACCGAATGGCCTCCTAAAAATGCGGAGCGTACCACCAGGTGGTTACAAAGCAGACAGCGCCTCAACAAAGTAATGGAAAAGAGCTACACTTTCGAGACTTTTATTAGCGATCCCGCTAAACCTGTGCCGTATTCAGAAGATATTAAATTGGTGTTCACCCCCAGAAAATATATGACAGACGATCAGCGTTTTGCCGCGCGACGTCCAGATGTACTGGTTTTTGAAAGTGAGATATTGGATGAGGACATGACCATGGTTGGCGACCTACTGGCCAAACTTAAAGTTTCCACCACCGGAACCGATGCCGACTGGGTTGTGAAGCTAATCGACGTTTTTCCTCCCGATGCTGAAGATTACGAGGAAACCCAGGATTATCTAAAAATGAGCAACTACCACATGATGGTGCGGAGTGAAGTGATGCGAGGCAGGTACAGAAATGATTTCTCTAAACCGGAGCCCTTCGTACCAGGTGAAAAAACGGCAGTAGATGTGAAACTACAGGATGTGCATCACACATTTAAGAAAGGGCATAAAATTCAGATCCAGGTGCAGAGTACCTGGTTTCCATTAATCGATCGAAACCCTCAGACATTTGTACCTAACATCTTCAAGGCAGACGCCAGCGATTTTACGAAGCAGACACATATTCTATTTAATGATTCTTCAATAGAATTCTCTATCTTAAGGCCATAAAAAAAGCATCCCGTCTTCACGGGATGCTATAACAAACCTAACTTAGTAAATTCTAAAAGTCTTAGTTGTACTTTTAAAATATTCTACCAAATGAATTTTCTATCCCCACAAAAAATTGATATCAGTAGAATTTTCACTAATTCTATTCAAAGGTAAAATTCAAACCTACATAAGTCCATACGTGCATACACGTATTTTGATAACTTTAGGATTCGTTGGTAAGGATTATAAACAGGAGATTCGTTATAAAAAAAGCCATTACGCGATCTTGTTCAAGATTTTGTAACGGCTAATTTTTGTATAAGACACACAAGGTGCCTCAACTTTTACTTCCTGATCAAATATATGTTCTTTTTTGCTCCATCGGACAATTCCCGGCGGCGTCGATGTTACGAAAACGTTATAGTGTTAATATGTTTTAAAACTTTAACATTTCCTCAGTTATACCACCGATATTTTATAATTTGTTAAACAATGATTATTTTAATTGCGTTATTATAAACGGAACCATTGTAACCATCAGTAGCATCACCATAGAATATGCAAAAACTAACCCTCAAGAAAATAGCCAGAGAACTTGATGTATCCATATCAACGGTTTCGAAATCCCTAAAGGATAGCCCAGAGATAAGTGAAGATACCAAACAAAAGATCAAGGCTTTTGCCGACCTCTACAATTACCGGCCAAATACTATAGCCCTAAGCTTAAAGAATAGAAAGACCAAAACGTTAGGAGTGATCATCCCGGAGATCGTTCATCACTTTTTCACGACAGTGGTAAGTGGGATCGAGAAGGTTGCGAACGAAAAGGGTTATACCGTAATAATAGGACTGAGTAACGAGTCTTTTGAGAAGGAGGTTACCAATATGGAGAAACTCGCCAATGGCAGTATCGATGGTTTTATATTATCGGTTTCCCGAGAGACTCAACTTAAAAAGGACTACCACCATTTGCTCGAAACTATAGATCACGGGATGCCTGTGGTGCTATTCGACCGAACTATACCAGAGATAGAATGTGATAAGGTAGTTGTGGACGATACGGAAGGCGCTCGAAATGCCGTAAAAAAGCTTCTTGATGCGGGATGTAAAAATATAGCACTAATCACTACCGAAGCTCATGTGAATGTAGGCGAATTAAGAACAGCGGGTTATAAGGATGCGCTCATAGAATCCGGAAAAGGTTTTTCTGAAGATCTTATCCTGAAATTAAAGGATGAATTCAACGAGGAGGGGATGGAAGACAATCTTAATACAATTATCGAATTATTTCTTCGGAACAATCCTCAGGTGGACGGAATTTTTGCCGTTAACGAGAAATATGCTCTTACTGCTATGAAAGCAGCACGCTCCCTGGGTAAAGATATCCCGCGCGATATAAAAGTTATCGGTTTTACAGATGGTGTGCTGTCTAAGTATGCCACGCCTAGCCTTACAACTGTGAGTCAGCATGGTGTACAATTAGGAGAAAAAGCAGCCGAACTCTTAATAAGAAGATTAGAGGAAGACGACTACGAACCTCCTTATCAAACGGTTGTGGTAGAGACCCGGCTTATAGAGCGTGAATCGACCTCCATCACTTAACCTATTTCAAAAAATGCCCTATATTTACCACCGCACATATCAAGGCCTGATTTTTACTTCCTACCTTAAAATTAGATTTGATAAGTAAACTACTTGTTGGAATAGTACAAATACTATTTTTACTCTATGAAGAAATGCGATCTTGCAGTCGAAAAATGGAAACTCCATGGTTTGATTACCCGGAATCTCCACCTTATAAATTTTCCTCTAAACTCGTCCCAACCAAATACTGTTCTCCATGAATAAGAGAGGCTTTATTTTCGACCTCGACGGTGTGATCGTGGACACCGCCAGGTATCATTACCTAGCATGGAAACGTCTTGCCGATAGTCTGGGTATTTCGTTTGGTGAGACCGAGAACGAACAATTAAAAGGCGTAAGCCGGGTGCGTTCCCTGGAGAAGATCCTGGATTGGGGAAATGTAGAATTAAGCAAAGACCGGTTTAACGAATTACTGGATATAAAGAATAAGGATTACTTGTCTTATATAGAACGTATGGATCAGGACGAGATCTTGCCGGATGTTCCAAGGGTATTATCTTTTTTGAAGCAAAACGAACAACCCATTGCTTTAGGATCTGCCAGTAAGAACGCGCGTACCATATTGAAGGAAGTAGATCTCCTGGATGTTTTCGACGTGGTGATAGACGGAACCAATGTAAGTAAGGCAAAGCCAGACCCGGAAGTGTTCCTGAAGGCTGCCGAAGGACTGGGGCAGGTGCCGGAGAATTGTATTGTCTTCGAAGATTCTGTTGCCGGAATACGAGCCGCCAACGCAGGTTCCATGTTAAGCATCGGAATTGGTGATGCCTCTGTTTTAAACGAAGCGAGTTATGTTTTTAAAGATTTTACCGAAATACCCACAGAATTTTTTTCAAAATTAATTTCAGAAAGATGAATCAGAAATATATTTTACCCGACCCCTGGAGCATAATCGAAGAAGGATTTGATGCTGAAAAAGTTAAATCTTCCGAAAGCCTTTTTAGTATTGGAAACGGGGCCATGGGCCAAAGAGCCAATTTTGAAGAAGATTACTCCGGAGAAACCTTCCAGGGGAGTTATGTAGCTGGTGTCTACTACCCGGATAAAACTCGTGTTGGCTGGTGGAAGAACGGCTATCCCGAATATTTCGCTAAGGTTCTTAATGCTCCTAATTGGATTGGCATAAAAGTTTCTGTGAATGGTGAGGATCTGGACTTACATACGTGTAACGAAGTGAAGGATTTCCGAAGAGAACTTAATATGAAGGAGGGCTATTACAGAAGGTCTTTCCAAGCTACACTTCAAAACGGGACAGAGGTAATGGTTGAAAGCACCCGTATTCTGCATCTCGAGCAGGACGAATTGGGCGTGATCAATTACAAAGTAACAGCCCTGAACAAGGATGCGGAAATTGTGTTCAGCCCATATCTGGATGGTGGGATCACGAATGAAGACAGCAACTGGGACGATAAGTTCTGGGATACGTTAAGTGTTTCCGAAGCCGATCATCAAGGGTTCATTAGGTCTATGACCATGAAAACTCAATTCCATATTTGTACTTTTATGCAGTCGGACATATTGGTGAACGATTCAGAAGCAACACCTGCTTACACTTCAGAAAAAAAAGACCAGTACCTGCAATTTAATTATAAAGTAAACATTTCTAAAGGCGATACCGCAACCTTGCGAAAATATGCAGGTTATACCGTTTCGCATCACCACAAACCTGATAATTTGGTGGATGCCGCAAAAAATGCCATTAATGCGGGAAGGACCATGGGGTATGAAGGGCTTAAAGCTAGTCAGGCCGAGGCCTGGTCGTCCATATGGGAAATGGCAGATATTACCATAGAAGGTGATGTTGAAGCCCAGCAGGGTATTCGTTTTAATATCTTTCAGCTCAATCAAACCTATTTAGGGAAAGATGCCCGTCTTAATATTGGGCCTAAGGGATTCACCGGTGAGAAATACGGCGGCAGTACTTATTGGGATACCGAAGCGTATTGTCTGCCTTTTTATATGGCCACTAAAGATCATACCGTTGCGAGGAATCTGTTGGTGTATCGATATAACCACCTTCAAAAAGCCATAGAAAATGCAGAGAAATTAGGATTCAGTAACGGAGCTGCCCTTTACCCAATGGTAACCATGAACGGGGAGGAAAGTCATAACGAATGGGAGATCACTTTCGAGGAGATCCACAGAAACGGAGCGATTGCATTTGCCATATATAATTATGTGAGATATACAGGAGACATTTCGTATGTAGCCGAGAAGGGTCTTGAAGTGCTGATAGCCATCGCACGTTTTTGGCAGCAAAGGGCTACTTTCAGTACCCACAAGAATAAATATGTGATCCTTGGCGTTACCGGTCCGAATGAGTATGAGAATAACGTAAATAATAACTGGTACACCAATTTTACGGCAAAATGGTGTATAGAATATGCTGCTTCGGAAATTGACAGGCTGAAAAAGGACGCTCCTGCAGAACATACCCGGATCATGGAAAAAACCCGTCTTTCTGCCAATGAGGTTACTGAATGGCTGAAAGTATCTTCCAATATGTATTTCCCGTATTCTGAAGAACACAATATCTATCTTCAGCAGGACGGCTTCCTTGATAAAGAACTTATCACCGTGGCCGATCTGGATAGATCACAACGTCCAATAAATCAACATTGGTCCTGGGACAGGATTCTTAGGTCTCCCTATATCAAGCAAGCGGATGTTTTGCAGGGGTTCTATTTTTTTGAAGATCATTTTAGCCAGGAGGAACTGGAACGACATTTCGATTTCTACGAGCCTTTTACAGTGCACGAATCTTCGTTATCGCCTTGTGTTCATAGTATTCAGGCGGCAAAACTCGATAGGATGGATCAGGCCTACACCTTCTATTTGCGTACCTCTCGTTTAGATCTGGACGATTACAATAAGGAGGTGGAAGAAGGCTGCCATATCACCAGTATGGCGGGAACCTGGCTAAGCATCGTGGAAGGTTTCGGCGGCATGCGAGTGCGTGATGGGCATTTAGAATTTCACCCACGCATTCCAAAACATTGGGATAAATATGCATTTAAGGTGAATTTTAGAGGGCAGATCTTAAAAGTTACCGTAAGCAGGCAGGGAAATAGTTTCGAACTGTCCGGAAGCGAGCCTCTTTCGATTAAAGTGAAAGGAGAAACGAAAACTATATCGCCTTCCAATTAATGCCATTTAAAGTCTTTATATCATGAAAATATTCAAATACGCAGCTCTTCTCATAGGTGTTGTTTTAATTGTGTCCGGTTGCGCAGATAAACAAAAGGACATTGCCGAAACAGAAACAGTTATAGAACCCACAGCCAAACTACCATTTAGTTGGGAGGCTGCCAATGTATATTTTTTACTAACCGACAGATTTAATAACGGCGATCCGTCTAATGATGTGAATTATGGCAGGACAAAAGAAACAGCAGTACTAAGGGGATTTGAGGGTGGCGATATTAAAGGAGTCACCAAGAAGATTCGTGAAGGCTATTTCACCGATCTTGGTATCAACGCAATTTGGATGACCCCAGTAGTAGAACAAATTCACGATGGTACAGATGAAGGTACCGGTTACACTTACGGTTATCATGGTTATTGGACCAAAGACTGGACTGCACTGGATCCCAATTTTGGGACTCGTGAAGATCTGGCCGAACTGGTAAAAACAGCACACGACAATGGAATTCGGATCCTTCTGGATGCGGTGATCAACCATACGGGTCCGGTTACTGCGAACGATGAGGTCTGGCCGGAGGAATGGGTTCGAACTTCCCCTAAATGCGAATTTAAAGACTACGAAAGTACCGTTACATGTACGTTGGTAGAAAATCTCCCGGATATTCGCACCGAAAGTAATGAAACTGTAGAATTACCACCACAACTCGTGGAAAAATGGAAAGCCGAAGGTAGGTATGAGGAAGAGATGGCCGAACTTGACGCCTTCTTCGAAAGAACCGGACACCCAAGGGCACCCAGGTTTTATGTCATGAAATGGCTTACAGACTATATCACCGATTTTGGCATAGATGGGTACCGTGCCGATACGGTGAAGCATACCGAAGAATACGTATGGGAAGAATTTAAAGCTCTTTGTGAGGCTGCCTTCAAAGACTGGAAGCAGGCCAACCCGGAGGATGTTTTGGATGATACGCCCTTTTACCTGGTGGGTGAAATATATTTCTATAACGTGAATTCGGGCAGAATGTACGATTTTGGCGATAAGAAAGTAGATTATTTTAATAACAGCTTCGACGCACTTATCAATTTTGATCTTCGTTCCAGTGGAGACCGCAGTTATGAAGAGGTGTTTAGTAGTTATTACGAAATCCTATCGGGCAAACTCGACGGTCATAGTACATTGAGTTATATGAGTTCTCACGATGATAGCCATCCTTTTGACAAGCAGCGTAAAAAACCTTACGAGACCGCTAACCGACTCCTATTGGCACCTGGTGCTTCCCAGGTATATTACGGAGATGAATTGGCCAGAACGCTAATTGTAGAAGGAACCAATGGCGACGCAACCTTGCGGTCTTTCATGAATTGGGAATCTATCGAGAACGACGCAGAAACAAAGGAAATACTGGAACACTGGCAAAAATTGGGAAGATTTAGAAGAGACCATATTGCCATAGGAGCTGGTGTTCACTCCATGATCAGTGAGGCGCCTTATACCTTTTCAAGGATCTACAGTGAAGATAATTTTACCGATAAGGTGGTTGTAGGTCTCGATCTGCCGGAAGGTGAGAAATTAATATCGGTGACCGGAGTTTTTGAAGATGAATCCATGGTGCTGGATACGTACAGCGGCGTTAGAGCAAAGGTGGTGGACGGATACGTTACCTTGGATACTAATTACAACATAGTTCTACTGGAACTAGCACTTAATTAAGATGCAAAACCTTCAATACATAATGTTAACCTGTTTCCTTTGCATGTTTTCCTGCAAAGAGCAACCCAAAAATGAGACTGTGGAAATGCAACAAACCCTCGAATCTATTTCACCTATTACCGATTCTGTGTTTGAATCGGCTGTTATCTATGAAGCCAATATCAGGCAATATTCTGGCGAAGGAAGTTTTAATGCCTTTACCAGAGATATTCCTAAGCTTAAAGATCTGGGTGTTAAGATCATTTGGCTGATGCCGATCTTTCCTATTTCCGAAGTGAAGCGAAAAGCCTACGGCGATCTAATGGTAGAAGATATAGAAGACCCGAAAGAACGAGAGAAATATTTAGGAAGCTACTATGCGGTTTCCGATTTCAGGAAGATCAATCCCGAATTTGGTTCGATTGAAGATTTCAGGAGGCTACTGGATACAGCTCATGAACATGAGATCTATGTTATCCTGGACTGGGTTCCCAATCACACTGGATGGGATCATACCTGGATCACGGAGCATCCCGATTTTTACACGAAAAATTCAAAAGGAGAAATAACAGATCCGCTAAAAGAAGATGGAACATCGGTAGGGTGGGAAGATGTAGCAGATCTGGATTACTCGAATAAGGAGATGAGACAGGCTATGATAGCCGATATGATGTATTGGGTTAAAGAGGAAGGTATTGATGGATTTCGTTGCGATATGGCAGGGATGGTGCCCACAGATTTTTGGGCAGAAGCCATTCCCAAATTGCGAGCCGAAAAAGATATTTTTATGTTGGCTGAAGCCGATAAGCCCGAATTAACCAGAGATAACATGTTCGAAATGGCTTATGGTTGGGAAGCCCACCATCTGTTAAATGCCATTGCGAAAGGCGAAAAAAATGCAACTCATTTCAACGAGTATATGCAAAATAGTGCAGAGAAATGGGCAGAAGGTGGATTCCTAATGAATTTCCTAACCAACCATGATGAAAACTCATGGGCAGGTACCGTGAAAGAACGTATGGGCGATGCATCCGAGGCTATGCTGGCTTTAACCTATTGTATTCCTGGTATGCCATTAATCTATAGCGGACAAGAATACGATCTGGATCATAGATTAAAATTCTTCGAAAAGGATTCCATTCCGAAGAAAAAAGGAGAGGTGTGGCCTTTACTTGAAAAATTAGGGCAATTGAAAAATGAATCACCAGTACTCGCCGGTGCCAAAGTACCTGCTTCCTATGAAAAGATTGAAACGTCCCTGGAGGAGAATATCATCGCCTTCAGAAGAAAAAAAGAAAACAGCGAACTAGTTTACCTGTGTAATATTGGTCCGGATAAAGTTGAATTCACTCTACCATTAACTGGAAATTATACAGATTTTATGAGTGGGGCAGAGGTTGATCTTCAAGGAAATGACATATTTCAACTTGGTGCCTGGGACTACCGAATTTTGCTAAAAATGTAATTTTCGGGACTTAAATTTACTTCAGACTAAGAATTTTATAAACCGAAAACGTTATAGTTTCTTTTCCGGTTTGTATTGTGAATTTATTGCCATAGTTTTACAGTAATGAGCAATACAATAAAACGTGTAGCTGTGCTAACCAGCGGGGGAGATGCCCCCGGTATGAATGCTGCCATCAGGGCAGTAGTACGTTCCTGTGCCTATCATAATCTTGAGTGTGTTGGGATCTATCGTGGCCTACAAGGCCTAATAGAAGGTGATTTCGAATTGCTTGGCCCTCGTTCTGTAAAGAACATCATTAACAGGGGCGGTACTTTCTTGAAATCGGCTCGATCTCAGGAATTCAGAACCAAAGAAGGAAGGCAAAAAGCCTATGATCATCTAAAGAAGGCGAAGATCGATGCGATGGTGGTAATTGGTGGCGATGGTACCTTTACGGGAGCCAATATATTTATTAACGAATTCGATTTCCCTATAGTAGGCTTACCGGGTACCATTGATAACGATATCAATGGTACAGATTTTACCATTGGTTACGATACTGCACTCAACACAGTTGTTGAAGCCATCGATAAGATAAGAGATACGGCCAATTCGCACAACAGATTGTTCTTGGTGGAAGTGATGGGCAGAGATGCCGGTGATATCGCATTGAATGCTGGTATAGGTGCCGGTGCCGAAGAGATCCTCATTCCTGAAGAGAATATGGGAAAAGATCGATTGATAAGTTCTCTTAAACGAAGTAAGAAATCGGGTAAATCCTCATCCATTGTTGTGGTTGCAGAAGGTGACCAGATAGGAAAGAACATTCTGGGGCTGGCAGACTATATCAGGGAGCATTTAGATGAATACGAAGTAAAAGTTACAGTACTCGGCCATATACAGCGGGGAGGCTCTCCTAGTTGTTACGACAGGGTGTTGGCGAGCCGTTTGGGCGTTGGTGCTATCGACGCACTATTGGATGGTCAACGAGGAGTGATGATAGGTGTTTCTCATAATAAAATTGTATCGGTGCCTTTTGAAGAGGCAATCAAAGGAGAAAATAAAATAGATCAGGACTTAATAAGAGTGGCAGATATCACATCTGTTTAAACAAAGGATATATGACAAAAATTGGAATTAACGGCTTTGGCCGAATTGGAAGAATTGCGTTCCGCATCGCGGCGCAAAATGATAATGTAGAAGTAGTGGCCGTAAACGACCTTCTGGACGTGGATCATTTGGCTTATTTGCTTGAATACGATTCTGTTCACGGGAAATACCCGGGGACGGTATCTGTAGAAGGAGGAAACTTAATTGTAGATGGAAAGACCGTTCGCGTGACAGCCGAAAGAAACCCCGAAGATCTGAAATGGGATGCAGTTGGAGCCGATGTGATCATTGATTGTACAGGAATTTTCACCACCAAAGAAACCGCAGGAGCTCACCTAAAAGCCGGTGCGAGAAAGGTGGTGATCTCGGCACCTTCAAAGGATGCTCCCATGTTTGTTATGGGGGTAAACCATAAAGATGTTAAACCCGAAGATAATATTGTTTCCAATGCCTCTTGTACAACCAATTGCCTGGCTCCAATGGCAAAGGTTATAGACGACAATCTAGGTATAGTGGAAGGCCTTATGACTACGGTTCACGCAGCTACTTCTACGCAATTTACTGTAGACAGCCCTTCGCGTAAAAACTATAGACTGGGAAGAAGTGCCATGTCTAATATCATTCCTACATCTACAGGTGCAGCCGTTGCGGTTACCAAAGTGATCCCATCGTTGAAAGGGAAACTTACCGGGATGGCCTTTAGGGTGCCAACTACCGATGTATCTGTGGTAGACCTAACTGTTCGCACCGAAAAATCTGCTACCTACGATGAAGTGAAACAAATGTTCAGAGATGCAGCGAAAGGTTCATTTGCAGGGATTATAGATTATGTCGAAGATCCCGTGGTTTCGCAGGATTTCGTAAGCGATCCAAATACTTGTAATTTCGATGCGGACGCCGGTATAGCACTCAACGACAATTTCTTTAAATTGATAGCCTGGTACGATAATGAATATGGATATTCTGCTAAGTTGATAGACCTGGCAGTTCATGTTGCAAGTGTATAAGATATGACGATTATTGCCGATGGTGGTTCTACCAAATGTGATTGGATCCTTCTCGACGTAAAGGGTGATCAGTTACTAAAGACGCGGACACGTGGCCTAAATCCCGCTGTTGTTCCCAGGGAGGAATTATTTGAAAGAATACACGAGAATGAAGAGCTTCCCTCTTTATTTGAGAAGGCTACCAGGGTTGATTTTTATGGCGCCGGATGCGGAACCGAAACTCCCAGAGCAGTTTTAACTGCTGTGCTGCAAGAATTATTCGTAAACGCCGATATAACCGTAAAAGAGGATCTTATGGCGGCAGTGTATGCCGCCACCACCAAACCGGGGATCGTTTGTATTTTAGGAACAGGTTCTAATAGCTGCTATTACGACGGGGAGAATATTTTTACTCCAGTACCTTCTCTGGGTTATACTTTAATGGACGAGGCAAGCGGAAATTACTTCGGGAAGCGACTAATAAGAGATTATTACTACAAACGGATGCCAGAACAGATCGCGAAAGCCTTCGAACAACGCTTTAATCTGGATGCAGATGAGATAAAGCTCAACCTCTATCAGAGACCTAACCCCAATACGTATCTCGCGTCCTTTGCCGAATTTATTTTCACCAGCAAGGAGGTAAATGGATACTTTTACAAGCTTATTAGTGAAGGGATGATCCGGTTTATAGAATACCGTATCATGTGCTATAAGGAGGCACAAACTGTCCCAATTCATTTTATTGGCTCTATTGCTCATTACTCCACAGATATTATTCGCGACTGTATGAAACGATATCATCTGGATTTGGGCAATGTTATTCAGCGTCCCATTGATGGTTTATTGGATTATTATCGGGTTCATGTGCTGAAAGTTGCAGAATCCAGTTCATAAACTGTAAATTAGCGTATGAGCCTACCTAAAATAGATCCTACAAAAACCAAGGCTTGGTCGGGCTTAACTAAGCATTTCGAGCAGATAAAATCCGAAAGGATGCAATCCTGGTTCGAGGCAGACCCCGAAAGAGCCGAGCGTATGTCCATTACCTGGGCAGATTTCTACGTGGATTATTCAAAGAACCGTATAAACGACAAAACCCTATCCTTACTTTTCGATCTGGCTAATGAGGCAGGTTTAAAGCAAGCCATCGATGCCCAGTTTTCCGGCGCCGAGATCAATGAAACCGAAGGCAGGGCTGTGTTACATACTGCGCTTAGGGATTTCGGTAATATGAAGCCGGAAGTGAAGGAAACACTAGCCAAAATAAAGTCGTTTTCAGATAATGTGATAAACGGCTCATGGAAAGGCGCATCCGGAAAGCCAATTACCGATGTGGTTAATATAGGTATAGGAGGGAGCGATCTAGGGCCCGATATGGTATGCGAAGCTCTCAAGTATTATCAAAACCATCTCAAGGTCCATTTCATTTCCAATGTGGACGGCGACCATGTGATGGAAAGTCTTAAGGCTCTCGATCGGGAAACTACTCTATTTATCATTGTATCCAAGACTTTCACCACCCAGGAAACCTTAACCAATGCGAATACAGTTCGTAGTTGGTTTCTCGAAACGATGACCGAAGCCGATGTAAAGCATCATTTTGCAGCAGTATCTACCAATCTGGATGCGGTTTCAGAATTCGGGATTTCCTCCGAGAATATTTTCCCTATGTGGAATTGGGTGGGGGGACGGTTCTCACTATGGAGTGCCGTGGGACTATCAATCGCATGTGCGGTGGGATATAAGAACTTTGAAGATCTGTTACGGGGAGCCCATAATATGGATAGGCACTTTCAGGAAACCGATTTTAACGGCAATATACCCGTTGTTCTGGCTCTAATTTCTGTGTGGTACAATAATTTCTTCGGAAGCGAAAGTGAGTGTATCGTGCCCTATTCTCAATACCTGAACAAGCTCGTTGCTTATCTTCAACAGGGTATAATGGAGAGTAACGGTAAGAGTGTAGATAGAAACGGCGAGGTAGTATCCTACCAAACAGGCACCATTGTTTGGGGGAGTACCGGTACCAATGCACAGCACGCTTTCTTTCAATTGATCCATCAAGGTACCAAACTCATCCCAACAGATTTTATTTGTTTTGCCCATTCTCTCTTTAGGAAGACAGATCATCAAAATAAGTTACTGGCTAATTGTTTTGCACAAACCGAAGCCTTGCTTCAGGGAACCTACGGTATAGAAGTGGAAAATTCTTTCAAAATATTTGAAGGTAATAAACCTACCAATACCATCCTGATTCGAAAACTCACTCCTCAAAGTTTAGGCAGCCTGATCGCCATGTACGAACATAAATTATTTGTTCAAGGCGTGATATGGAATATCTATAGTTACGACCAGTGGGGCGTGGAATTAGGAAAGAAATTAGCTAAGAATACCCTGGATGCGATCGAAAATAAATCCACTTCTCATACAACCAATGCTTCTACAAAAAGACTTATAAACAAGTCGTTTTGAACATAGAATTTTAATATCTACGAAAACTTTCGTTTTCTACTTATGGTTTTCTTATTTTTAGTAAGTATAATCAATTAAAAACTTACCAAAAATGAGTGCAAAAGACAAGACAATTAGTTTAGATACTGCTAAGACCTGGACGCAAACCTGGCGTAAAGAAGAATCTGATTACAATAGTTATAATCGCTGCAATGGATTCCTGGTTCCGGCCGAAGACCTTCGTGGGGTTTTAGATGAGATTAAAGACCAAAAGAATCCGCAATACATCCGCGCTTATCTTGGGGTTGAAACGATGAAACTTGCCGATGGAAAAACTAAGCAGGTAGAAAAACTAATTATGGTTGGCACTCGTCCGGCAACTAACCCTTCTACAGGCAAGGTTTATTATGCCGATATATTACCCAGTGATAGTGAATCTGCCGATGGTGACACAGGTGGAAATATCTACGACTTTAGCGATCCGTGTCCGCCAGAATGTGATGAGGATAGCGAGTTAAATTAAGTCATGAATCATTTTTTAGTCCTATCCATTATCGGCCATGCCATTCTATTGGTCAATGTGATAGTATATTTTAAAAGCTTTATTAGAAATGATAAGGCTTTTAAAATATTTTCAATTTATCTAGCCTTTTCTTTTTGCATTCAAATAGCCACATTGGTTATTGGTAAGGGATTTCATTTGCCTAATTTATACTTATCACATTTTTATATAGTGGGCCAATTTGTTTTGCTGTCACTTTTTTATTTTCAGCTTTTAAAGAATAAATTGATTCTATTCGTAATACCAGCCATAGTGGCCCTTATAGGGTTACAGTTTATTCTAGACCCCTCTTTATTTTTTATATATAATCCGGTTGGAATAGTGATCACACAAGTAATTCTGGTTCTCTACGCTATACTTTATCTATATCAAAGCTTAAGTGGAAAGAAACCATTTATGATAATTAATGCGGGGATTTTATTTTATCTTTTGTCAAGTACTTTGATCTTCGCCTCCGGAAACCTGGTGTTGGATCTGGATATTTCACAGAACACCAGGTTTATTTTGATCAACGTAAACAGGGTATTCATTTTACTACTTCAAATATTAATTTTTACCGAATGGTACCGCAATTATCGGCCGGCCCAAAAGAGGCGATAATTTCATGTGTCGATTTAGTATCTTCGTCTAGCTATGCAAAAAATTATTTCCGAAGAACAACAAATAATAGACATCATCCTTATAGCCATCGGTCTACTACTGCTTATGGCTCTGGCAATCGTTCTGTTCTTCTATTTCTCGCGTCGCAGAATTATTAAAACAGAATTGGAAAAAGCCAACCTGGAGATAAAACACCAGAGAGAGGTGTTACAATCCACAATCATTACGCAAGAGGAAGAACGAAAACGGATCGCCCAGGATATGCACGATGCTATTAGTTCTAAACTCAATGTGGTTTCACTTAATGCCAATATGCTTTCGGATGCTTCAATCTCCCCTGAAGAAACAGCGAAAGTCGCAGAGAATATTGTTAAGGTTACCTCGACTGTACTAGAGAATTCCCGCAAGATCGCACACGACTTGCTTCCTCCCACCTTGGAAAAATTTGGATTGGAGGCCGCAATAGAAGAATTATGCGATGAAATTGGCGAGGCAGGTTCCTTTAAGATCCAGCCACATTTTGAGTACCAGCAGAATTTGTTAAGTCAGAATGACGAACTTCATTTTTTCAGGATCACCCAGGAGCTGTTCAACAATACTATTAAATATGCCGACGCCAAATCCGTCCAACTTTCCCTGGTTGGAAAAGGGCCTGAAGTGGTTCTATCCTATCAAGATGATGGAAAGGGTTTCGATGTGCACGTGGCGAAAAAGGCAAAAGGACTGGGCTTGAGTGGTATTTCCAATAGAGTCGAAATCCTGGATGCCAGTATGGAAATGAACAGTAGTTTTGGGAACGGATTATTGGTTAGAATCATAAAGAGATTGGACTAATTTTCATATTTTAGAGGCGAAGCAAACCAACAAACTCTTGAAAATAAATCTTGTAATTGCCGATGACGAGGAATTATTCCGCGTAGGTCTTTCGCATATTCTTTCTAAAGATCCTGAAATTTCAATTGTTTTTGAAGCAAGTGACGGACAACAATTGCTGGAATATCTGGCAGCGAATGAACATCTTCCGGACATAATCATAACCGATATTAAAATGCCCGAACTCAACGGGGTAGAGGCCACCAAATTGATTCATCAGTTATATCCCGAAATTGGTATCATCGCACTTACAACATACAACAGCAAGCCATTTATTAGAAATATGATCGATGTGGGCGCTTCTGCATATCTCGTCAAGAATTCGGCCCCCGATAAGGTTATACATACTATTAAACAGGTTTATTACAACGGTTTTTATTACGACAAGCATGTAATGACGATACTTAACAATCGCTATGCAACCGATAAGGAAGGTGAGAAGACAGCTTTCGATCAGGAATTCCTCACCGAACGTGAAGCCGAAGTCCTAGAACTTATTTGCAAACAATATAAAACGTCCGAAATAGGGGAAAAGTTGTTTATTAGTCCCAGGACCGTCGAGGTGCATCGCAAGAATTTATTGATAAAGACCGGGATGAAGAATATAGCCGGGCTGGTGATCTTTGCCATACAGAACGACCTTGTACCACCCATCATCATTGAATAAATAACTCAGTGTTTAAAATTATATTTAACTCGATATATTAATTAGAATTTCGTAGCTTTATACCTCTTCTAATTCCCCTCCTTTTTTATTTCTGAAATAAATTATGCTTACTAAAGTATATGGAAGCGCTGTATTTGGTGTGGATGCTACCACTATCACGGTGGAAGTGAACGTGGATCAAGGAGTGGGATATCACCTTGTTGGATTACCCGATAATGCAATCAAGGAAAGCAATTACCGTATCGCAGCTGCACTTCAAAATAATGGATTTAAGATCCCGGGGAAAAAGATCACTCTCAATATGGCTCCGGCTGACCTGAGAAAGGAAGGGTCTGCCTACGATCTTACCCTCGCTATGGGAATATTGATCGCCACCGGCCAGCTTGAAGAACAACATCCGTTAACCGATTGTATCATCATGGGAGAATTATCCCTCGATGGAAGTCTGCAGCCCATTCGTGGGGCCCTCCCTATAGCTGTTAAGGCAAAAGAAGAAGGATTTAAACACTTTATCCTTCCGAAGCAAAATGCTCGGGAAGCCGCGATAGTAGATGGTATAAAAGTGTATGGTGTAGACAGCATCACCCAGGTGATACAATATTTTAATGAAGGAACGCCCATGGAAGAAACTGTCGTCGATATCAATGCCGAATTTTACGAACAACTTGAAAATCCCGAATTCGACTTTTCAGATGTTAAGGGGCAGGAATCCATAAAGCGTTGTATGGAGATCGCAGCCGCTGGAGGACACAATATTATCTTGATAGGCCCACCGGGATCCGGGAAAACAATGCTTGCTAAACGCCTCCCCAGCATCCTGCCACCGCTCTCCCTAACCGAGGCTCTCGAAACCACCAAGATACATAGTGTGGCGGGAAGAACCCTCGGTAGCGGTGGCATTATGACATCACGACCTTTTCGCAGTCCTCACCACACAATAAGCGACGTAGCGCTGGTTGGCGGTGGTACCTTTCCTCAACCCGGGGAGATCTCCCTGGCCCACAACGGGGTGCTATTTCTGGACGAATTACCCGAATTTAAACGTTCTGTTCTGGAAGTGATGCGTCAACCTCTGGAAGACAGGGATGTTACAATTTCCAGGGCTCGATTTACCGTTACCTATCCCTCCAGTTTTATGCTGGTTGCTAGTATGAATCCTAGTCCGGGCGGTTATTTTAACGACCCGGATGCACCCGTTACCTCTTCGCCAGCCGAAATGCAGCGTTACCTAAGCAAGATCTCCGGCCCCTTGCTCGACCGAATTGATATCCATATTGAAGTAACACCTGTTCCTTTCGAAAAGCTAAGCGAGGAGCGAAAAGGGGAGGCCAGCGTGGTGATTCGTAAGCGCGTGACAAAAGCGAGGAAAATACAGGAAGTACGTTTCCGAAGGAATAAAGAGATGCATTATAATGCCCAGATGGGGGTAAAACAGATTCGAACATATTGTAAGTTGGATGCTGCGTCTTCCGAATTACTTAAAAATGCCATGGAGCGTTTAAATCTTTCGGCCAGGGCCTACGACAGGATATTGAAAGTGTCGCGAACCATCGCCGATCTGGACCTTTCAGAAGAAATAAAAGGAGAACATATTTCTGAAGCTATACAATACAGGAGTCTGGATAGAGATGGGTGGTTGGGGTGATACTTCTTCTCTATAAAACCCATTCCGTTTGAAAGCAAAATGGTTTTTGATTGTCTACTTTCAGTACGATTGGAAATACAATCAAAGTTTAGTAATTAGCCAATTGTTCCTTCTCCTTTCGGGGAAGGTGTCTTCAATAATGTCTTTATTGAAGACGGAAGGGGATGAGAACTTGTGATAAATAAAACCCTCTCCGTCAGTATCTTCGTTACTGACACCTCTCCCTTGTTGGGAGAGAAACTATTTTTAATGATAAGTGCGTATGAAAATTCATAATAGAAATTATTTAAGAAATAATAGGAAGTATTTAAGAAAAAACATGACGCCGGCTGAGGCTTATCTCTGGACACATTTAAAAAACAAACAATTGGCTGGTAGAAAATTTCGAAGACAACACAGTATATATAATTATATAGTGGATTTCTATTGTGCAAGTGAAAAACTGATAATAGAATTGGACGGTCAAGTTCATATGAATTATACGGCAGAAATGAAAGATCTTAATCGTACTAAATTTTTAGAAAAAAATGGTTTTACTGTGATTCGTTTTGAAAACAAAATGGTTTTTGATTGTCTATTTTCAGTACTATTGGAAATACAATCTAAGTTTAGTAATTAGCCAATTGTTCCTTCCCCGTTCGGGGAAGGTGTCTTCAATAATGTCTTTATTGAAGTCGGAAGGGGATGAAAACTTGTTATGAATATAACCCTCTCCGTCAGTATCTTCGATACTGACACCTCTCCCTTGTTGGGAGAGAAGCAATTTTCTAAAATATCATCTGATGAACTTCTATGATTGAGATTATTTATGAAATAAAATGAGAACTAATTTCTCAAAATATAATACACGAGGCTAAATAGGATGGGTAGTTAGGGTGATACTTCTTCTGAATAAAACCCTCTCCGTTTGAAAACAAAATGGTTTTTGATTGTCTACTTTCAGTACTATTGGAAATACAATCAAAGTTTAGTAATTAGCCAATTGTTCCTTCCCCGTGCGGGGAAGGTGTCTTCAATAATGTCTTTATTGAAGACGGAAGGGGATGAGAACTTGTTATGAAGAAAACCCTCTCCGTCAGTATCTTCGATACTGACACCTCTCCCTTGTTGGGAGAGAAGCAATTTTCTAAAATATCATCTGATGAACTACTATGATTGAGATTATTTATGAAATAAAGGGAGAACCAATATCTAAAATTAAAAGTACACGGGTCTGGATAGAGATGGGTGGTTGGGGTGATTATTTATTCCAAGGTGCATTTTTATAATCGTCATCCCTGGCAACAGCCTCCCGATTCTTCAGTTTCAAGTGAGTGGCATCTTTGTGCTTGGAACGGTATCCCATCAGGTGGAAGAACTGACGCGTAAAAAACCGGGCTATTTTTAAATTTACCACAAGTTCTTCACGTGATTCATGACGCCAGTTAACACCCGGTAGTGCTACCAAAAACCTGTCGAAAGAGATCTTCCGAAGAAAAGCAGAAAGTTTCAGAAAGAAAAGTGGGGTCTTGCGAATTATAAAAAAACCATCATTTCCTTTTCCCTGGTATAAAGGCATAAAGATCTGGCCTGAATAGGGCGTCTTTAACTGTTTTCCGTTATTAATTGCGATCACAGTGCCTTTAGAAACCTTTTGAAAGTTCACATAACCATCACAAATAATAAATTTGTCATCCGGGTTGATTTCCTGTCGGAATATGATCTCGAAGAACTTATTTGGAAAGGCCATTTCGTTTTGAAGTTTCGTGAAATGTTCATTGTAATTAGCCTCAGTATGTGACAGACAACCGGTAAAATAAAGTGATAAATTGATAAAAGAAACGCAGTACTCGAAAGACTTAGGAGAATCATGCTGCCCACCCTCAAATCCGAAAGCGATGTAACCTAACTCATTGATATAACTTAGCAAAGGCCCTTCCAGGAATTCTTCTATCCCCAGGATCAGCGGGACGGGATACAGACTTGTGAACTTACGATTTAGTAAACTATCGTTTACCGTTATAAATGGTGCCGTATCTCCGCTGGTGGTATGTAGGTCGAAAAAATAGAACGGTCCTTTTTCTCTTTCCAGAATACCTTGTATTAGGTCGAAGATCTCTTTTTGCTGCAGCATTTCATCATCGAATGAAATCACCTTATCATCTTCCAGGCCCGCAATTTTTTCCTTGGTCCAAAGTCGGTTTAGATCTACCTTGTTATATCGTACTCCTTTCTTTAAGGCGGTGAGATTACCACTTACAGCATACAGGCAGCCATGAAATTGGGGTGTGGTTTCTTTCAATTTTTGCAATACTGTCTGTAGCGCGAAGATCCCGGCAGGTTCATTCCCGTGAATGCCGGCAGTAAAGATTAGGGTAGGACCCTCTCCAGCCCCGTGGTAGGTGCCAATTAGTCGCTTTATTTCTATGGTCTTATTTAGGGGCTCACTATGCAATTTAATCATGGTCGTAAGGTCTTACATCGTGTATGGTGATGATCCCGATAAGTTCTTTATTCTGAAGAACAGGTAAACAACCAATTTCGTTCGTCTTCATGATCCGGATGGCTTCTTTGATTGGTGTAGTTGCTTCCACCGAAATCACCTTTTTCTCCATAATATCTTTTACCAGGTGCCAGGGGTTGTCCTTCTCCTCGTGATATTTACTTGCATGCGACCAGGTGAGGATACCACACAACTCGTTCTCATCGTTCTCTACAGGAACGTGATGGATATTGTTCCATTCCATGATACTCGTAGCCAGGTTGGCCAGATCCGTATCTTTGACGGTAAAGAGCATGGTGGACATAATATGTCCTACCCAGTGTGAAGCCTCATTCAATACGTCATTCTCATTAGCATCGGGCCATTCATGAACAGCAATACCTTTTTGCTGATTTAAATACATCGACTTGGTAATTAGCCTAAGGGCTTTATCTTTTTTCATGGTATTGTTCAGCCTTCGGTAATTGGATATCATCCAGGTAGAACCGGTATTTCCTTTTAATCGTTTTTCGATTACTTTAAGTAAGCGCTTTACATCTTTTTCGGCTATGCCTTCAGATCGAAGCCCATCATAGGCCATTGGAAGAAACACTTTTTTTATGAGTTTTTTTGCTGAATAATGTTTGCCTTCCCAACACATTACTGCACTTCTTCCACTTCTGGCAGCCTTTATGAAATTTGATTTTGCTTCTCTGAAATCCATTACCGAAGCCATATCGTCGAATTTTCTAGGACGTCCTCTCATCACACCTACCCAAAAAGCGAAATTGGCCATTTCGTCCAGTACTGAAGGTCCGGAGGGGATATAACGGTTTTCAATTCGAAGATGGGCCTTTCCGTTGCCTACACCATAACAGGCCCGATTCCACGGATAGATGGTTCCACTGTGAAGGTTTAAAGCGCGTAATTTAGGGGTTTTCCCTTCGGCCAATACTTCCAATGAATTTTCATCCAATTCGCGGGATAGAATGATCTTGAATTTGGAGATATTCTCCTTGTATATATCGACGGCAGTGCCTTTTGCCCAGTTGTCTCCAAAAGCCACCCTTGGTGATTGATCCTTTAGTGCTTCGGAAATGTTACGGGTATCGATACTCTGCCTGAACAGAGCGATACGTGTCTCGTCCCAGAGCTCCCTTCCCAGTAACAATGGCGAGTTACAGCAAATACTAAGAATTGGCCCGGCGATCGCTTGCGACCAGTTAAAACTGCTTATAAAGTCATCCGGATCTATTTGTAAATGTAGCTGAAAACTAGTGTTGCAAGCCTCAAATAAGACCGAATCGTGTGCTATACTTAATTCGTCTACTCCTTTCAGATGTAACTGGAAATTGGATCGTCTTAATCCCTTTAGCATTTCATTTAGAGCATAGTATCTGGGGTTTGGCGTAATATAATCCAGGGAGAGATGGGTTTTTGTGATAGTAGGCAAAATCCCGGTTAAGATCATTTTCGAATTGTTTTCTTCAGAAACTTTAGCCCCTTTGCTAAGCATATCATTTAATTGAGACTCAACTTTCGAAAAACAATCCTTCTTAAGTTCTATGGGATCCAGGTTGATCTCCAGGTTATAGCGGGCTAATTCGGTGGTGAAATGCTCATCATCGATCTTAGACAAGATCTCCTCATTGTTTGTAGCCGGACGCCAATCTTTTGTGACCAGGCAAAATTCCTGCTCGGCACCTATACGAGTGATCCCTTTTTCGATCTGTCCGTTCTCAAGCATTTGCTCGAGTGCGCGAACATCATCCAGGAGGTTTTTTATAAACAAGGCCTTCTTTTCTTCAGAAAATGATCGATTTACTTTTTGTTCACCCATAGTTTGCTGTTTCTCCAACACCGCTGGAAATTTGCAATGACAATTTGGGTATTTCAGAAGTCTTAAAATATGATTTTCATCAGTTAGGTTGAAATGACAATGAATTGACAGAAAGGCCGTTACAATACTAACTGATTTAACACTTTTTTATGTTAAGTATAAAGTGTCCATTGTATCTTTAAAAATTCTATAAAACAATCAAAAAAATGTATTTTAAAAAACTCACAAAATTCATAGCCATTGGTTTCTTTACCATGGCTATTGTTGCTTCATGTGGCGACAAACCTGAAAACGCTGAAGATAGCGCAAATCTCTCCATCGAATTCACTAAATATGAATTGGAGAACGGTTTAGACGTAGTCTTACATCAGGACAAAAGTGATCCTATTGTATCTGTTGCAATTCAGTACGGCGTTGGATCCAATCGTGAGAAGACCGGTAGAACCGGCTTTGCTCACCTCTTTGAACATATGTTATTCCAGGAATCGGAGAACGTGCCTCAGGACCAGTTCTTCAAAAAGATCCAGGATGCCGGAGGTACTCTGAACGGAGGTACCTGGAAAGATGGAACCATCTACTATGAAGTGGTTCCTAAGAATGCACTCGAAATGGTATTGTGGCTGGAAAGTGACAGGATGGGATATCTCATCAACACAGTTACCGAATCTGCATTTTACAATCAGCAGGAAGTAGTTCAGAATGAAAAAAGACAACGAGTAGATAATAACCCTTACGGGCATACCAACTGGGTATTGGATAAAAATATTTACCCGGAAGGGCATCCCTATAACTGGCAGGTAATTGGAGAATTAGTAGATCTTCAAAATGCAACTGTTGAAGATGTCCGTGAGTTCTACGACCGATTCTATGGTCCTAATAATGCTACTTTAGTATTAGCGGGTGATTTTGAAGAAGCCGAAGCTAAGGCACTTATCGAAAAGTATTTTGGAGAGATAAAAAGACGGCAGGAAGTTGAACCCCTGCAGCCTCAACCTGTAACTATTGCCGAGACAAAACGACTATATCACGAAGATAATTTTGCCACTGCACCGCAAATGCACATGGTTTGGCCCACGCTACAGCAATTTACAGAAGATGCCTATGCACTTGATTTCCTTGCAGAAATTTTGTCCAGTGGTAAAAAAGCACCCTTATACAAGGTGCTTGTAAAAGAAAAAGATCTTACGTCACGCACCATTGCCTATCATAACGCTCAGGAGATAGCCGGCGAATTTCATATTATCATAACCGCCAATGAAGGGGTGGATCTGGATGAAGTAGAAGCCGGGATCAAAGAAGCGATGACCTTATTTGAAACAGATGGCGTTACAGAACGCGATGTGGAACGTATAAAAGCAGGACTCGAAACCCAGTTTTATAATGGGATTAGTAGTGTGTTAGGGAAATCCTTCCAGTTGGCCCAGTATAATGTGTTTGCCGGAGATCCCGGATTTATCGAGCAGGACATTGAGAATATCAAGAAGGTGACCAAGGAAGACGTGATGCGGGTTTACAATAAGTATATTAAAGACAAGCCCTTTGTAGTTACCAGTTTTGTTCCTAAGGGACAAACAGAGCTTATTGCCGAAAATTCGGTTGTTGCTCCGGTCGTTGAGGAAGAAATCAAGGAGAATGTGGTAAAAACCATCGAAGAGGCTAACGAAGAGGTGGTAAAAACTCCATCGCTCATTGATAGATCGACAGAGCCTGCTCAAGGCCCTGCTCCAAAACTGAATATTCCAAGCTCCTGGACAGCCAAACTTGCAAACGGGATGGAAGTATACGGGATAGAGCAAAATGAGATTCCAACAGTGAATTTCAGCTTAGTCATGGAAGGCGGGCATTTACTGGACGATAAGAATAAAAACGGGGTGGCTAACCTTATGACAGATATTATGATGGAAGGGACAGCCAATAAAACTCCGGAAGAACTTGAAGAGGAGATCGAAATGCTTGGTGCCAATATAAACATGTACACCACCAACGAATCTATCGTAATTCGTGGAAATACCCTGGTTCGAAATTTCGAAAAAACCATGGCGTTGGTTGAGGAAATATTATTGGAGCCTCGCTGGGACGAAGAAGAGTTTACCAGGATCAAGACAAAAACGATCAACGATATAAAACGTTCAGAGTCTAATCCTAATGCAGTAGCGAACAAAGTGTTCAACAAACTTTTATACGGGGAAGATCATATTCTTGCCTATCCTACCTCGGGAACCGTAGAATCTGTAGAAGCTATTACAATGGACGACCTGAAGGCATATTACAACAACTATTTCTCACCTTCAGTAAGCACTTTCCATGTAGTTGGAAAGATCGATAAAGATTCTGCATTGGATAAGCTGGCCTCACTTGAAAAAGGCTGGGCAGCTAAGGAAGTGACTATTCCGGAATACCCGGCCGAGAACGACAGGGATAAGGCTTCACTTTATTTTGTAGATATCCCTAACGCCAAGCAGTCTGTGATCAATATTGGTTATGTAGGTCTGGCGCGAAATCACCCCGATTTTTACCCGGTAGAAGTGATGAACTATAAATTAGGAGGATCTTTCAGCGGAAATGTGAATTTAATCCTTAGAGAGGAAAAAGGTTATACCTATGGGGCCCGAACTTCTTTCAGCGGTTCGAAGATCCCGGGAACTTTCAAAGCTTCTTCCAGTGTGAGAACAAACACCACCGGTGAATCGGTCCAGATCTTTAAGGACCAAATCTCCAAATATAAAGAAGGAATAAGCGAAGATGATCTGGAATTCACCAAGAACGCTTTAATAAAGTCGAACGCACGTCGTTTCGAAACTCAAGGCTCTCTTTTGGGCATGCTGCAGGAAATGAGTATGTATGATCTGCCTGCTAATTATATAGCCGATGAGGAGACGGTTATTCGAAATATGACACTAGAGCAGCATAAAACGCTAGCCAATAAATATCTGGATGAATCCAGGATGGCATATCTTGTCGTAGGAGATGCCGCGACCCAGTATGTTCAGTTTAAGAATATGAACTTTGATGAGGTTATGTTACTGGATAAAGAAGGAGAAGAAGTGAAATTAGAGGAAGTAGCCCAGTAAGCTCTTCCAGATAATATAAAAAGGGATACCATCACGGTATCCCTTTTTTGTTTAATTTCATACTTTATTCCTTCGTTTGAAACGATTTTTTAAAAATATCGGACCCGGTACCTTAGTAGCCGCAGCGTTCATTGGCCCGGGTACCGTTACTGTCTGCACCCTGGCAGGTGTGAAATTCGGGTTCACCTTATTATGGGCGATGGTCCTTTCTATAGTAGCAACTATAGTTTTACAGGAGATGGCGGCTCGCCTGGGGATCGTTTACGGCAAAGGTCTGGCAGCAACCGTGAAATCTGAAATAAAAAATCCTATCGCCAGATCTCTTGCTATCCTGCTTATCCTCACGGCAATCTTAATAGGAAATGCCGCTTATGAGGCTGGCAATATAAGTGGTGGGGTTCTGGGACTGGGAACCATTTTAGAGAGCTACTATGTTTCCATTTCGGGTTTAGAATTAAATGTATTAAGCCTTCTTATAGGCGTAATCGCATTTGTTGTGTTGTACTTCGGAAACTATAAATTGATCGAACGCTTCCTTATCGCACTGGTACTGCTAATGAGCGTCTCTTTTTTAGTTACCGCCGTATTAACAAGGCCGGACATTTCCGAAGTAATAAAACGTTTATTCGTTCCTACCTTTCCAGAAGAAAGCTGGCTAACCATCATAGCGCTTGTAGGGACAACCGTCGTGCCGTATAATCTATTTTTACATGCATCCCTGGTACGCGAGAAATGGGAGAGTACCGCTCATTTAAAAGCTGCCAGAATGGATACTTATGTTTCGATTCTTTTGGGTGGCCTGGTATCTTTGTCCATTATAGTTTGTGCAGCCGCAGTGCCAACTTCCGATATTTCGAACGCTGCAGATCTTGCCATTGCTCTTGAGCCTCTGTATGGCGATTATGCTGTTTATTTACTTAGTATTGGCCTTTTTGCAGCCGGGATCACTTCTGCTATCACTGCCCCTTTGGCTGCCGCTTATGTGGCTCGTGAATGTTTTGGCTGGGAGGCGAATTTGAGATCGGTAAAATTCCGTGCCGTGTGGATGGTAATACTTTTACTGGGTGTGATATTTTCTTCCCTCGGTTTTAGCCCTATAGAAGTGATTAGGGTAGCCCAGGTGGCAAACGGCTTATTACTACCTATAATTGCCGGATTTCTACTGTGGATCGTAAACAGGAAGAATGTATTAGGTGCTTTTACTAATAGTAAATTTCAGAATTTATTTGGTGTGATCATTTTAGTTGCCACTGTTTTCCTGGGTATTATGAGTCTGATAAAAGTGTATAATAGCCTATGAAAGATGTAATAGACATTAATGCAGATTTGGGAGAAGGTACTGGCCTGGACGAGCAGATCATGCCATTGATATCATCTTGTAGTATAGCGTGTGGTGGGCATTTTGGGACCGAAGATACCATGCGCGAAACAGTTAGGTTAGCACTGCAACATAAAGTAAAAATAGGCGCACACCCTTCATTTCCCGACCGGGATAATTTTGGTAGAAAGCTGCTAACTATGACAAAGCAAGAACTTTCAGAAGCTATTTATTTTCAGATACTTCAGTTTCTGGCCATTTGTGAGACCGAAAATGCCGAACTTCACCATATTAAATTACACGGGGCGCTATACAACTATGCAGCCAAGGATGCACCTACAGCCGATGCTGTGGTGGAAGCAATCACCAGTTTGGGAATTCGGCCTGATTTATACGTCCTGTATGGCTCTGTATTGCATCGAAAAGCCGAAAATTTACTCCCATTGGTGTTCGAAGCCTTTATTGATCGAAGATATAGAGATGACGGGGCACTCTTGCCAAGAAGCGAAACCGGGGCAGTACTTACATCTCCCCAGGCAGCCTGGGAACAACTTTTATTATTGGTACACGATGCAATGGTAATAAGTAATTCAGGAAAGAAACTTTCGGTAGTTTCAGAAACATATTGCATACACAGTGATACACCTCAATCTGTTGAGATGCTGGTATTTATAAGAGAACATCTAAGAAAAGAAGGGATAGAAGTAAGATGAAGCAGTGGAAGGTACATAACTTTGGTGATCATGCTATTCTCATTGAATGGCCGGAAGATCTTTCTATGGATATTAGGCGTGAGATACTTGAATTGGATCATTTTATAGAAGAGCAGTATGAGGAAGAGGTTCTGGAAACAGTACCCACTTACCATTCTTTGGCAATTTATCTGAATATGGGGGTTGATGTCAATGTTTTTATTGCTGAATTAAAAGAAATTGACATTATTCCAGGTCGCGACATAAGTTCTAGGAGGCTGGTACATATTCCGGTTTGTTATGATAAAGAATTTGCACCCGATTTGAATATAGTGGCTTCCGAAAATGGGCTAACAGACGAGGAAGTAATTCGGTTGCATTCTAACGGCAATTACCGGGTAGAATTTATAGGGTTCTTACCCGGGTTCCCATATTTAACAGGGCTTGACGAACGGCTGTTCACACCCCGACTTTCCAATCCTCGACCAAGAATAACTGAAGGTTCGATTGGGATTGGGGGAAAACAAACGGGGGTTTACACCATGGAATCTCCCGGAGGTTGGAATATAATAGGACGAAGTCCCATTAAATTCTTCTCTGCCCACGAGCTACCTCCTTCATTGTTGCGGCCGGGGGATCTGGTAAAGTTTCGTGCGATCGATCGATCAACATTCGATAAGATCTTAATACAAGTAACCCAGGGAATTTACTCTCTAGAAATAAGAACGCATGATTGAGGTTCAACATCCGGGAATGTACAGCTCTATCCAGGACCTTGGGCGATTTGGCTATCGTAAATACGGGGTTCCCATTAGTGGGTTTATGGATGAAGCCTCGGCGGTTAAGGGTAATGAATTGTTGGGTAATGATCCCAATTGCGCAGTTTTGGAATTTGCGAATGCGGGTCCGAAGTTATTTTTCACAAAACCTGCGATCATAGCTGTTACGGGAGCATCGTTTAACATCATGTTGGATGGGAAAGAAATGCATCCTAATCGCGCAGTACTCGTCAATTCCAACAGCGTACTCGAATTGGGTAAAGCCTATAAAGGTGTGTGGGGATACCTGGCAATAAAAGGCGGGATCATTTCAAATGTCGTTTTAGGTAGCAGAAGCTATTTTAAAGGATTGAGCAGGGAGGAAAAACTTAATAAGGGAGATATAATCGAAATTTCTACCTTATCTGAAAGCTCTTCCCAGGAAGTGAGCTGGGGAGAACAACTACCCGAGATCGAACTGCACCGCACGATCCCGGTCACAGAAGGCCCGGAATTTCAGTCTTTGCCGATGGCTATTCGTTTAAAGATCACGGATGCGACTTACGTGATTTCCCATCAAAGTAACCGTATGGCTTATTTATTAGACCATAATGAACCAATTTCGGCTAAAGAGATCGTAACGGCTCCGGTCCAACCCGGGATTGTGCAATTAACCCCATCGGGAAAAATGCTCGTGCTCATGAAAGATGCCCAGACAACGGGAGGGTATTCTCGTATATTTCATTTAAACGAAAGAGCGACCCAACAAATGGCGCAATTAAGGCCCGCGGAAGAGGTTCGTTTTAAACTAATTTAACTGTAGGTAGTCACAGAAACTCTAATTACCTACCAGGGTTTTTATTCTTTCCATCTTTTCGGAAATATGTTCGTGATCCAGCACATCTTCGATAAATTGAAGGCTGCTTTCACTTAAATGCCTGGATAAGGTGGGTTCATAGGTCCTCCACTTTTTAAAGAACTTATTTCGATCGCCCGAGCCATGCCCGGCTTCGGTGATGCTATCCAGATAATTATTATGAGCGATCAACTTCTCGTTTAATTCTATACGTTGTTCCTTATTCTTCATATCCCCATTGAGATAATCCTCAACATCGCCAATAGTTACCTTGTGTGGCATAAATATCTTGATAAGTTCTATTTGACTGTATCCATCCACAAAATCACTTACATACCCCGGGATCTTGTCAAGATTTAGGGCAGTTTGCAGATCGGCTATAATATTGTCGGTTTCGTTCTCATCCTTCTCGATCCTGTTCTTTTCGATTCGTTTTAAGAGGTCGTCCAGATAGAGTGTCTTACTGTTAATGATCTCAATGAACACCACTTTTTTATTCTGAAAAAAAGTAAAGTTGTTCTGTGCCTGGAGATAGAGGTATAGATCCAGACATCCCAACATACCGCTATTGTCTATAGCACCGGCATCTATATAGTGGCCATAACCGGGTATTTTTGCCGCCGGACTAAACACAGGGAATCGGTTGGTGGTAGAAACAGCTTCGTAGTATGATAATGTCTTCGGAATCGCATTCTTCCCATTTCCATTAAAAGCTTCCAATTCGGCCAGATCTTCAGAAAAATGAAAGATACTGTCAAATTTATTAGCCTTTACAGACCACAGTATACCTCTCCGGCCTGTGGTAGAAGCAGTATTCATAATTAAAGATGGAAAGTAGCCATGTTTCTTATAAACATCCTTCCAGAAACTTCTGAAGGGTTGCTTGGATAATTGCGTGAGCCTGGTATCTTCAACATAATTTTGGTACTTCATCATGGCGTAATAAGGGCGGTCTCTAAGCGAGTAATCTCCATTGAGTAACCAAAGTTTTCTGAAAGAATCGAGTCCGAAGGTAAAAGCGAGATCGGATGAGGTATAATTGCCTTCAGAAATATTATCTATTCTCGATTTTAATAATTTCATATCCGAAGATAAATTACCGGATAACTCTTTAGAGAGTCCTGTATATAGAGCTAATCCCAGCGAACCACCCGAAGCTCCCGAAAGTGCTACCGTGCGATCCATTAATTTACCATGGGTTTCGGCATGCAGTTTTTCAAGGACGTGTAAGGTCCAGGCATTCGATTTCAATCCCCCTCCGTGGGATGCGATGAAAAATACGCTGCTACCGTCCATCCTACTAACGGCCGATAAGAACTCATCCTGGGTGATGTCTTCGGTATTGTTACGGTTAACGAGGTCCAGTTCGTGGGTATGTGTCTCTGTAAACATTCCTATAATAAATAAAAGCAAAATCAAAAACAGCGAAACACATAGTATTTTAAAGCGCACAGAATGACCGTCCGGCAATGTATTCTTTTTACTCTTTTGTTCCCGGATCTTGTTATAGGCAAAAAAGAATTTCCCTATTGCTGCAATGATAAAATAATAGGCGTAGAAAAAGGCGAGTAGGATAGGGGTGCCGTTGGGTAGATCGCCAACTTGAAGCGCCATAATGGTAGTCCATATAATAATGGTGATCGAAAACAGGAAATTGAAACTAAATAGCAGCAAATAATGTTCGGAGCGGTAAAGCAAGTACTTTAAAAGCTGCATTCCCCAAAGAACCGGTTTAAACCCGGATTGTTTCAGGATATCTGTGATATCAGCCAGTTTAGTTCTCAGTAACCGGAAATACAAGTAATTAAACATGAATAAATAACAGGTTAGAACCAGGATAAAAAATCCTATCCTGCTAAACATCGCATCGTATACCAGGCAAGTGATCACAAGAATGAAGGTAACCGTGAGGAGAAGAGAAAAGCGGTATGCAAGTCTTTTATAGATACGGGTTGTATTGGAATCCTTTTTGGCTTTGTTTACTGCCCTTCTTAGATAAATATAATGCAGCAGCGGAACAAAGCATAAGGCCCAGAATATCCAGATCGTGGTGGTGGCCTGGGCTTCGGTTAAATTGAATTTAGGTAGAAAGGTCTTAATGATGAAAAAGATCCAAACAGCATGGATAAGTAGGCCAATGGAGTATCGTAGATAGTGTGCCCTGTCATCCTTCTTATAGGTGCCACCGGTTTTTTCATGGAAGATAAAGACCTTAAAGAATTTATAAAATTTAAACGGAAATTTAGTCCAGGTTCCCTTAAAGGGATAAAGCTCCTCCCAGGTTGTAAACTTCGAGCTGTTATTGAGATTGGCGGCGTAATAGTTATAGATAGGATAATGCGAGAGTGCCAGGGCGAGGGCATTGATCATAAAAAAGGAAAAGAAGAGTCCACATTTAATTCCTTTTACTTCAATGAGATCTACAAACATGGTGAACGCCTGGTCCATTTTTGTAAGCAGTAACAGGACGATAACGATAATGATAAGACTTAAAATGGAAGCTTTGGTAAATTTAACTACCGAAGCAAAAACACCGGACAGATAAGTGATCACATTAGACAGAATTAAGCCGGCCTTCTTCCAAAATGATTTGGGATTTTGATCATTGGGCATAACTGAAAAATTGGTTAGTTTTTTAAGTTCCTATAAAAGTATGGCTTTATAAAACGCTGTACAAAAGGAAATTACACCTGCTCACTTTTGAGCATCTTGTAAAAGTAAGCTATGGAAGCGATAGAGGTAGGAGGAAAAACCCTTAAAAACTGTATAGGATTTTTCCTGTTTTTGGAACAGATTGCTTTGTTGGAGTCAGGAATTGCGTATTTTTAAGCTTAATCCTTAAAATTTTCAACAATGGCTAAACCTCAAAAATGTATTTCAGTTCAAGAAGCAAAAACCCTTTATACTAATTGGCATAATTCCCGAGGAAATTCACTTACACTTTTTACTGGTGGTGATACGTCCGATTTCACTTTTAGCGTGGCCGAATTACAGGAATTTTTGGATTATGTGAAAGATGGATCCGAAAAGGAGGGCATTAATAATCCCGGTGTACGTGTATACTTTGCAGCCTATGGAACCGATTCTCAGAGCAAGGCAACGGTATTCTTAGCTCCCACAACAGGAACAGATTCAGACTCCGATAATAATTATGATCTGGATCCATTTAACTTTGGAACTGGAGGCTGGCCACCGAACACATACTAGTCTTGGAATTAACCGATTTTATTGTTAGTGCACTGCCAATAACGCTTCTTGAGTTATTGGCTGCATTATTTGGCACTCTATATCTATACAGGAAAAAAGAAACTCAAAAGCCGGAAAGGTTACTCGTAATGTTTTTATGGGTAACTTTTTTTGTTGAGTTTATAGGTGCGTACGCACCTATCGCTTATTTCACAGGATTCAAGTATTTTAAATTTGTTGAGGGAACTGTTTACAGTGATAATTATTGGTTATATAATATTTTAATCTTACTTACATATGTGTTCTATATGTGGTATTTCAGATGGTATCTAAAGCATAAAAAATGGCGAATGATATTGGGATTACTAATTATAATTTATTTGGTGGCTTCCATAACTAATTTATTAATTAGTGACGTTTATTTTAACGGATTTTCTCAATTTTCAATGTTCGCAGGGGCCATTATGTTATTCCTAAGTGTAGGGCTTTTCTATTTTGAACTATTGAGAAGTGATATCATGCTGTATTTAACAAGATTCTTACCTTTTTATATCTCCATTGGAGCCTTAGTACTTCACCTTTGTATAACCCCAATTGATTTTTTCTCCAAGTATTTCAGTGCAGCTAACAATGTATTTGTTAATTTGAGGGTGTCAATTTTACTTTATGCGAACATTTTTATGTACGCAACATTTATCTTAGGATTTTTAATATGCTCCAAAAGGACCAGATCTTATTGATTATTTACTTTGTCATAGTCATATTTGTACTAGTTATTTTTGTGGTTATTTTTTTCATTGCTTTTCTGAAAAGAAAAAATAAGTTCCTTATGGAGCGCCTTGAGGCCGAAAAGAAATTCGAAAAAGAGCTAACAGACGCCCAACTCGAAATTCAGGAGCAAACCCTTAAGAACATTGCCTGGGAACTTCACGATAATGTTGGGCAGTTACTTTCGGTGGCTAATATTCAGCTGAATATGCTTCAGGCAAATGTTTCGCCCGAATTCAGTCCGCAGATAAAGGAAACCAAAGACGTGGTCACTGCGACGGTTCAGGAGGTTAGGGCACTGTCTAAGACCTTAAATACCGATGTTATACAACACAACGGCTTGATCGCATCTGTGCGAACCGAGCTGGAACGATTTAACCGACTTAATTTCTTACACGCCGATCTTAAGATAGAAGGAGAGGAAAAATTTATTAGAAGTGAAGATGAGATCATTATCTTCAGAATCATGCAGGAATTTTTTTCAAATGTGATAAAACACGCAAAAGCCAATAATTTATTCGTATTTTTATGTTATCGCGAGAAGGAGCTGGAGATAACTGTAGAGGATGATGGTACGGGATTCGATACGTCTGTAAATCGCGATAATTCGGGACTGCATAATATGAAGAGTAGGGCTAATTTACTTGGAGCGCGCTACGCATTAACATCCCAACCTGGTAAAGGAACAAAACTAAACTTAGTATATCCCTTAAAGTCATGAAGCAGCAAAAACACACTGTCGCCATTGTGGACGATCACCTTTTGCTCGCTGGTTCTCTTGAAAAACTCATTAATTCATTCGAGGGTTTTCACGTGATCTATCACGCCAGTAACGGTAAAGAACTTCAGCAAAAATTACGTGCTAACCCCAACCCACCCAATGTCATTCTCCTCGATATCAACATGCCGGTTATGGATGGTTTTGAAACGGCCGAATGGCTAACCCAAAATCACCCCGATATTAAAGTGCTGGCTCTGTCTATGGAAGACGATGAAAAAGTGATCCTTAAAATGCTTCAGAAAGGGGCAAAAGGATATTTACTTAAAGATATACATCCAGACCGACTTAAGATTGCCCTGGAAGAGGTGATGGATAGAGGATATTATCATTCGGAGAAAGTGGCGGCTACGTTACTACACTCTATTCAGCCATCAAACAAATCTGAAGAAGTTCCGTTCAAGGAGAACGAACTCACCTTCTTACAACTTGCGTGTTCCGAAATGACATACAAGGAAATCGCAGATGTAATGAGTTTAAGTCCGAAGACCATCGATGGCTACAGACAGGAGCTTTTTAACCGTTTGCATATAAAGAATAGGGTAGGGCTAGTGATCTACGCTCTTAAGAACGACCTTATTAAGATCTAAGGCAGGCATTCCAGATAGCATCTTGCGGCGGAGCTGCCGTAATCGTTAATTCTTCTTTTTTCACCGGATGTATAAACGTTAGACTTCTGGCGTGCAAGTGGATGCTCCCATCTTTGTTACTACGTTTGGCACCGTATTTCAGATCTCCTTTTATACAACATCCAATAGCAGCTAATTGAGAGCGGATCTGGTGATGTCTCCCGGTTTCAAGTTCCACATCCAGAAGAAAATAGTTATCCAGGCTACGTATTAACTTATA
>Ga0213840_1000181_pt1 | contig 144407 bp, 77 predicted proteins | sample SWPATP22_FD_160132 | JGI IMG/M metagenome (GOLD analysis project Ga0213840, IMG submission 160132) | Coastal seawater microbial communities from Marineland, Florida, United States - SWPA TP2 #2 | ecosystem: Environmental > Aquatic > Marine > Coastal | place: USA: Florida | collected 2016-08-14 | reverse complement strand
CTGAGTGTGTCGGCACTGAGCAAAATGCCTGTAAATCAACTGATTACTAATGTTAATACCAAAAAGCCAAACACCCCAAATGATAACCAGCTGAATATCTTTGATTTATAACCGGACATTACTGATAAGGCCTTAGTTCTAAGCTAATTTAAATTTTCAACAAACATGAAAAATAACTATTGGATTAATTTTTTCTCAATAAGTATGATATTCTACCTATTCTTTTTGATAGCGAGTTGTGGCAATCATCAAATTGCTAATACGGAAACAAAACCTGTTATGACAGAAAAAACAGATTTCAACCCGCCAAAAAGCTTACAAATAAAAAGAACTTACGCCATGTCAACAGACGGTGTAAAAACTGGGGAAATGGAAGCTGTTCGCCAAGTTGATACGACAAAAAGTTCGCTGTTTATAAAAGACGAATCACACAGTTTGTTAAGTTTCTATGAACTTTCTGATACCAAATCTGAAGAAACCTTTTGGCTCGGTTCAAATGGCATAGAAGGATATCAAGGGAAATTTACCAATGTAAAAACAGGAGAGATTTACAATAATAAGTTTAAGCTGGAAGGCAACACTTTACATTTTGAATCCAGAAGTTCGAAGGATTCTAGGTCTTACAAACAAAAGTTTATCAAGGGCAAAGATTATCATACAGCTACGATTTACATTGACCCCTCTGATAGAGAGATGGAGCCAGGAAAAGAATATAAAAGAGGGATGCTGGATGTCTCTTTTGCCAGAACCATGAAGTTGAAAGAAAAATTTCTTCGTATGGACACCTTTACCTTGGGAGAACATACTTTCGACTGTCATGTAATATATATAGATTATGGTCATCTGCATGGAGAGGTCTGGTTAGCCCAAGATGAGTTAGGTTGGTTTTTAATCTACGAAAAGGCTACAGCAACAGAGGGGGCGTTTGAATTGGTTTTGGACGGATATACGAAAACAGTTATTGATGGGGATTAAATAAGAAACTAGGCTCAGGCTTCCAAAGAATCAGAATTGGTTAATAATATCGATGCTTGCCAGTTTTAGTTTTAACTGCTCTAAAATAGCGGGTTTTGCCACGACGATTGGTGTAAGCGTATGGCATAAGAGGTCTAAGTGCACGTTTCTACTATAGTTTTCTTGGAGACTCTCAGTGTTCAATTATAACTGATGCCAAGGGGTGGATTTCTTTCTGGGATGCTTTCGAAGCCATGCTCCAAAACGTTTTCTCCTACAGCACCGCCTGTGCTTCAATTTCAAATAAGAAATCAGGATTGGCTAAACCCTGGACACTTACCCAAGTACTGGCAGGAGGGTTTTCTGTACCGAAATTCTTGCGAAGTGCATTTCCAACGATTGTTCCAGCAGCCTCATCATAATCAACAATGTAAATTCGGAGCATTACGATCTCTTTTAATGTTCCGCCGGCCACCTGCATGGCTAGAGCAAGATTATCGATGGATTTTTGTACTTGTGTCTCCAAGTTGCCTTTACCGGCAATCTTCCGATTTTCATCCCATGCAACTTGCCCAGAGATGAAGACATGCTTGCCAGGGTCACTGATGACAATTTGAGAAAAGCCATAATCGGTGGAGTTGAATAAGCATTTAGGGTTGAGGTGCATCTTGTTCATGTTGGTTTTGTGATAGATGATTTTTGGAATTTATAGGGATTTAACTTTGAATCAGCTTCAAAAGTTCCCAAGACAACATTATTGATTTTTTATTTTACTCATTTCTAATCTTCTTGTATGCAAATTTTAAATGAGTAAACTGTTCCATTAATACACATGATGAACTTTAGCACTTAATACCGAATAATATTTTAACTTGGAAATAAAACTCCAATGAGCGACGAATCCCCCCCAATAAATAAAGAGCCATTGCAAGAAATATAAATCTTGATGCTAATTTCTCAGACGATAGCCTGAAATACTTGAATTCCTGCTAGAAAATGAGGCAAACCCCAACAAGAAACCCGGCACAAATGGCACAACTGCTTTGCATTGGGCAATTGAATTTTCATGCGATGCTATGGCTAACCGGGCAACGCCTTTTCCTGAAAACATCGTGTGATTAGGATTTTATTGAAATATGGCGCTGATAAAACCATCAAGGACGAAAATGGAAAGCAACCTATTGATTGTCCCATGAATGAAGTGATCAAGAGGGAACTTGGCTAATCCAGCGAAATAGGACACTTCCACCTACTCATTAAACCTAATGATATGAATAAGTACTTATGGCTGCTCATGCTACTTCTAATTTCCAGCAACCCGTACTTTGCTCAACCTTTCCTGGCCAACCCCTTGGATTCCTTGGTAAATCTAGCAATTTCACTATCTGAGAAAGCATTATATGCCGCCAATTTTGAAGAAGCAAGAGACATCGTGGATCTTTCCTATTTTAAGCGTTTTGAGGAGCTCGATATAGAACATGAAATTCAACTCACTCTTCAAGAGATAAGAGTTGTAGGGATTAGTAATATTGTGCGCTATAAAAGAGGAGACCGGCAACAAATCTATAATCGACTAAAAGTCTTCTCTTCCCAAATTGACCAGATTGATTCGAAAGAAACTTTGGGCAATTATTACCTTGCCTTGTCGGCTTTATCGAGATCCGTTGGCAAAGTTGATACTGCCAGAACATTAGAAGAAAGAGCTCTATTGACATTTAAAAAAATTGGCGATGAGGAAGTCGTAGCCAGGATTCAAGCCAATCAAATCTCACGAAAACACAACCAATACTTGAGAGCAGGTAAAAAGGAAGAAATTCTTGAGCTAATCCCCGTCTATCAAGATGAAATAGACTTTTCTACTCGCTATAGTAAATATGCCTTGGCCTATAACACCCGACATTTAGGGCAGATTCACCGTAGGCAAACGCAAAACTATTCGGAGGCATTGCGCTTGTTCAAGGCATCCCTATCCTTACGGGAAGAAATTGGATTTAAACCCTTTATCCCAGCTTCCTATTCTTCACTAGGTGATGTGTACGCAAAAATGGGGTCGGATTCCTTAGCCATAGACATGTACGAAAAAGCCGCAGAACTAGCTATTGCAATAGGGTTTGTGAGATATCAAACCTATCCTTACCTATGCATCGGCGATATCAAGAAGAAACAAGGAGAGCAGCTAGAAGCGATTAAATATTATCGGATAGGGCTCAAATATGCCGCTCAAAATAAATACACCACAGGAATTGACAATGCCATCCAAAAGATTAGTGAGGAATGATGACGAAAACTATATCATACTATTACCTCTAAAGATAAGAAGCTTATCCCTGCCCTTCCTCAACGATTCTGGGCATCGCCCTCAAACAAGGGCATATCACTGGTTTGGAGAATAAGGTATTGGGTTGTTTCCAGGGATACGAACTGGAGCAAACAGATGAGCGCCTTAAAAATGCCACGCTCCACAACTTATTGTGCATGCAGCTAAGCATTGGCTGGAACGAGAATACAGTGCCATTAGATAGCAACAATCAGCTCGTACGAATGGAAAAAAGTGCGGACTCGATTCAATATGTATTGCAACATACCATGGATTCGCAACCAGGTGAATAATGGGAATATAGCAGTGGAGCGAGTCAACTCCTATCTGGGATCATCAAGAAAGTTAGTGGTATAAGTATAGTTTTAAGGAAAATTTTAAATGAGTAAAATAAATAATCGAGTATTAAGTACTTACCTAACCCGTTTTCTAATCGCTAAAAAGAGAATTCAGCTATCTTCGTTATATGGATTTGCCCTTTAATTTTGCTTTCAGGAATGTTGTCCTTCTTTTTTTTGTATTGCAACTGCTGCTGTTTTCGGCAATTCTCTTATATCGTGGGCTCAAGCTGCAACATCAAGTAGAATACTGGCTAAGTCTCCTACTCCTGCTATGCGCTTTATACATCATCCCGTGGATGCTTGGTCATGCCGGTTGGTATCAACTTGCCGGTTTTCGAGACTTCCTCTTTTACATCCCTTTTCACCAATATTTTCTCTTTGGCCCGGTTATGTTATTCTTGACTCGATCTCTAACACAAAGAGATTGGAAACTTGATAGGAGAGGAGGGCTACATTTCATCCCAGCTCTATTGTACTTAACTTATTCTCTGACCATTGCTATCGGGGATAACCTCATATGGGAAAGCTACTACTTCTATGCAGGTGAAATGGACAAAGATTTTAAACCTTGGTATCAGATACTGGGTCTGAGTGCTATGATGATCTATGCCATATGTTGTCTAAAGGAATACCAGGAATACAGGATCCGAATATTCCAAACCCTTAGTTATGCCGATAGCATCAAGATCAATTGGTTAAAAGGCTTTCTACTCTCCTTGTCTCTACTGATTCTTTTCCGTGCCCTTTTCATTCTGATTTTCCCGTCCATTGGTGATTGGGGTTTTAAGTGGTGGTACTATCTCCTATTTGGGAGTATCAGTTGTTACATAGGTTTTTCCGGCTACTCTTATTCTATTCGACAAAATGTACTATCGAGCTACCCAAGACCAAGTCCTATAATTAGCGACGAAACCGTCCCCATCAGCCTTACATCGACAGAACAACATGAACGTTTTGTGCATCTTCAGCAGCTCATGGAGGAGCATGCTTACTATGAAGATCCAAAACTTAGCCTATATCAGCTCGCTCAATATGCAGGTACCAATACCTCCGTTTTATCACGGGTAATCAATGAGGAAGGCGAGATTAACTTCAATGACTTTGTGAACGCCTACCGGATAAAGGCAGTTAAGCAAGCCTTGCAGACAAAACACAATAGCATCATGACAATAGAAGGGCTAGCCTTAGAAGCAGGTTTTAATTCAAAGTCCACCTTTCTACGCGCCTTTAAAAAATCAGAAGGCATGACACCTAGTCAATATAGACGCTCCCTTCAAGGTGAAGAAAAATAAGACAGCCTGTAGGCCCGTATCATGGAGGAACAAACGCCTTTTCAAAATGACTATTTCTGGATAAACCCCGTGGAATTAAATCTTCCTACCTTTGCCAAAATTTTTAACCTCCTCATGAAATTATGCAAACAAAATTCAGCTTGTTTTCTCTGACTCTACTAAGTTTCACTCTATTGGCCCTCGCCGCTTGTTCGCCTAACACCTCTCCCTCTCAAGAGAATAGTGCAACTTCTAGCAAATGGCCTACCAACACGATGGAAGCCAGTAGTTTTAACAGCGTCGGTGTAGATTCCCTGGAAGATAAGATTGAAGCTGGCAAGTACGGATATATTGATCAGATGCTCATCATCAAAGCTGGGAACATTATCTACAATCAATCCTTTGACAATAACTATCAAGAGATTAGCAAGGGCGTAAGCGATATATTAGGATGTGGATATGAAAGTTGCCTGGACAGCAGTGAGATCAACATTTACAATTATTATCACCCCAACTTTCATCCATTCTACCAGGGTAGCCGTTTACACAGTCTACAATCCGTTACCAAGAGTATTGCCTCCACGGTCATGGGCATAGCCCTAGATCAGGGACAGATCCCCAGTTTGGAAAACAAAGTGCTCGATTATTTTGAAGGCTATGATCTCAGTCAAACTGATGATCGACTTCAATCGGCGACACTTCATAACCTCTTATGTATGCAACTTGGCATTAGCTGGAACGAAAACACAGCGCCTTTAGACAGCAATAACCAGGTCGTTCAAATGGAGAAAAGCGAGGACTGGATCCAGTATGTATTACAACAACCAATGGACTCTGATCCGGGAGAAAAATGGGTGTACAGCAGTGGAGCCAGTCACCTAATGTCAGGTATCATCAGAAAAGCCACAGGACAGCGAATGGCAGACTACGCCGAGCAGCACCTATTTGGACCATTGGGCATAGACAATTACTATTGGAAGACCACTCCAAAGGGATTCGAGGATACCGAAGGAGGCTTGTACCTCACCGCCGAGGATCTCGCCAAGATTGGGCAATTGTATCTCAATAAGGGGAAATGGAATGGACAACAGATTCTTTCGGAAAAGTGGATAAAAGAAGCCACTAAGAAGCAAGTAAATGATCTTTACGGAGATGGAGGTAAAGAAGGGTATGGTTACCAATGGTGGCGGCCAGGCGATGAGGAAGATATTTGGGCAGCCATGGGATTTGGTAATCAGTTTTTGATCGTAATCCCCAAATATCAGGTCATTGGCGTGATCAATGCCTGGAACATCTACGACATTGAAGCGGAATACATCTTCATGGACTTTGTAAACGTTTTAAAAACATCCAACCAATAGTGAATTCTGGTGCCAGATTATAATTTGACGCCCTAGCTGCAACCAATAGCTGTTTATTTGAGGATTCCGCTGATCATGCACTCGGTCAACTGTCACTACATACTCAAATACTCAGCTCATGAAATCATTTCTATTTGCACTTCCCTTGCTTGTTTCATTTTTATTGAATGGGCAAGAAAAGTCCTCATCAGTGCATTTTCCAGATTACTACCTGGAACATGCCGTACGAACTTATTTGGATCGCCCCACAGGTGACATCACCCAAAAAGATCTACAAGCCCTAGAACGTTTTGTCGCCATCGGCCAACACATCAGCAACTTGGAAGGTCTACAGTTCGCCACCCACTTAGAGACACTGTACCTAGACAATAACCAGATTAACGATCTGAAACCACTAGCTCACCTCAAGGCCCTGAGGAACCTCAGCCTCAACGGCAATCAAATCCAAGATCTCACTCCTCTGCAAGGACTCCGCCAACTCCAACGACTCACCATGGATCGCAATCAGATCCAGCATATTATGCCACTAAAACAACTCACTAAGCTACAAGCCATCAGCTTCAACTTTAACCAGATTCAGGACATATCAGTAGTTCGACATTGGAGGAAACTCACGCATTTCAATATGGCTTTCAATCAACTACACGATCTATCTCCTTTGGCCAATTTGACAAAACTCTACGGGATCTGGATCCCAGTCAACGATATCAAGGATATATCCGTACTGCAAAAATTAGAAAACCTTCATGTACTCATCCTCGAGGAAAACCCGGTCGAGGACATTAAAGTCCTTCCCCATCTAAAAAGGCTTGTCCAACTCAATTTGGCCGAAACAGCCATTAAGGACTTCAAGCCCTTAGCATCTCTACAATCCTTAGGGGTGTTAGTTCTAAAATCCAATTCGCTGAATGATATCTCTTTCCTTACCAAACTAAACTCGGTGGAATGGCTCGACCTTCGTGATAACGAGATCGAAGACCTAGGGCCTTTACATCAGTTGTCTCGCCTACGCAAGCTCTTCCTGGCCGGCAATCCCTTTACTGCCATTACTCCCCTCACCCAACTTCCCGCTTTGCGGTGGCTTGACCTCCGTCACACCCAAGTCACCAGTCTTTGGCCGCTTTATCACGCTCCAAAACTTACGGATCTCACAGTGGGAGAGAAGGGGGTTACGATTGCGAAATCCAATAAAGAGGTCCAAATCGTGCTTGATCATCTACAAGCCAAAGGAGTATTATTGAATGGGACAGATAAAATTGGCTCTGTATTTCAACAATATCCAAGCAGAGTGAAGTAAGGGGGCATAAAAAAGAGAGTCACCTTTGTAGGATGACTCTCTAATACTTATCTGGGTATAAATAAGCTTCCTATTTCTGTTTTTTGATCAGCCCACTATTGACAAACAATCACAAATGAAATTCAAGTTTTCATCGACCGCAATCAGCCGCCTCACTACCTCATTCATGAATCATTCATGGGCTCTGTCAAAAAATTATTTCTTCACTATCCTGACCGTATGGAATTCCCCTTCCGTACTTAAGACTACAAAGTAGACTCCAGCTTGCAGCTCATTAACCTGTACCTGAACACTCGTGCTGTTGACTCGTTGCTGTTTCACCACTTTACCGGCAACATCAACAATATGGATCAACTCAATCTTTTCATCTGCTTCCAAACGCAATTCATTGGCCACTGGGTTTCCTAATATTTTTAGGCCAGCAAACTGTGGCTCCTCTATACTAGAAACACCATCTACAATTACTGAGAAGAATTCACTGAATATATCTAGACCCGTTACAATGCTATTCTGTACTAATACTTTGTATTTAACCGCATCATCAGTTGTGACGCCTTCTTTTTCATAGGTCGCTTCTGTAGCGCCATCAATAACCGCATCCTCACCAATTATCCAAGTATAGCTATTAGCTGTTCCACCAACATCTACAGATAAGCTCAAGGTCTCACCAGCCATCAGTTCGATCGTAGTTGGTTCACCGATATTCGCCTGCGGCGAATATCTAAATTCTTCTACACCAGTTGCTGATCCTACTGCCACATTCTGTTCCAGGTCTTCGAAAGTCAAGAAATTATTGTGTACCCGAACCTTTGCTCCGTCGCCCCAAGTCATCCCTGACATATCAGGAAGTTCTGAGAAATTGTCACCATTCAGATAGAGCCTGGTCAAACCGGATACCTGGGTAGCTTCTGGAGGAAGTGCATCAAATTCACTATCGTGGAAATACAACTTCTCAATATTGGGAAGAGTAAAGATCACGCCAGGAATCGTACCCGTAATAGGAGTTCCTTCTGTGTTGAATTCAGTCAGGTTAACCATGTTTTCTAAACCTTCCGTTTCTATAGAAGTATAACCACTGAACTTGATCTGGAAACGCTCAACATCCACCCATCTCCATAAAAAGGCTGGTAAAGCCCCGGTTAACAAGGAATCATCGCGCATCTCAATCTTACCGCTCATCTTCGTAATATTTCCAAGCGTCTCCGGAAGAGCTCCCGTTAAGTGCATGTCTTTAAACACCACATTTGTCACCCGTTGAGTGGTACTATCCAATGTCACTTGTTCCCAATCCTTGAGGGGGCCATTTAACCAAGTACCAAAACCTTCCCAATCAGCGCCACCACAGTTATTGTATAAATCTACAAGTGCCAAGGAATCCTGTGCAAAGGCAGAGGCATATAAATGTGTGGGCTCCGTCATAATAACTAGACCAGGTACCGTCGTATTCTGAATCACCCCAAAATACTTTCCAGAATGCACGCTAGGGTCGAAAGTGGGAATCTCATAAATCGCATCTGTGCTCACCTCTTCCTCGCCTTTAATCCACTGATAAACATTAGCTGTTCCTCCAACCTCAACACCTACACTCACCGGGTCTCCAATGGCAGGATATACATAAGTTTCCTCACCAACATTGGCTTGAGGAGAATAGCGAAATTCTGCCACTCCAGCTGCCGAGCCAACCGCCACATTCTGTTCCAAGTCTTCGAAGGTCAAGAAGTTATTATGTACTCGAACCTTTGCTCCGTCACCCCAGGTCATGCCAGACATATCCGGAAGCTCTGAGAAATTGTCTCCATTCAAATAAAGTCGGGTCAAACCCGTTACTTGAGTTGCCTCCGGAGGAAGGGCATCAAATTCACTATCATGGAAATACAATTTCTCAATATTGGGTAGGGTGAATATCACTCCAGGTATCGTACCACCAATTGGAGTAGCTTCGGTATTGAACTCCGTCAGATTGACCATGTTCTCCAAGCCATCCGTGTTAATGCTCGTATAGCCGGATCTTTTCACCTGGAAGCGGTCAACATTCGTCCATCTCCAGAGAAAGGCCGGTAGTTCACCGGTGAGCCCAACATCATCGTGGATCTCAATCTTACCGCCCATCATTGTCATATTGCCTAGGGTAGCGGGTAGAGTACCCGTCAAATCCATATTTTTGAACCCAACGTGAGTTACCCGTTGTGTGGCCTCATCAACAGTAACTTCTTCCCAACTGCTGAGTGGTCCATTGAGCCAGGTATCAAAGCCCTGCCAGGAACTTCCCCCACATCCATTATACAGATCAACGAGTGCCAAAGAATCTTGTGCTAAAGCTGAGGCAAACAAGTGCGTAGGTTCGGTCATGATCACCAAGCCAGGAACAACAGTGTTCTGGACTACAGCGAAGTACTTCCCTGAATGAACATTAGGATCAAAAGACGGAATCTCAAAAGTGGCACTTGTACCAACTTCTTCCTCATCTGCCTTTATCCATTGATACACATTGTTGGCCCCTCCAACATCTGCTACAAGACTGGTCGGAGCACCAACCTCAGGATAAACATAACTTTCCGCTCCTACATTAGCCTGCGGAGAGTAACGGAACTCTACTACGTTGGCATCCTCCGCAAACCCCATCAGCGGCTCTAAGTCTTCAAAGGTAAATTGATTGTTGTGTAATCGAACCTTTGCCCCACTTCCCCAAGTCATCCCAGACATATCAGGCAATTCTTTCAATTTATCACCATTCAAATACAAGCGAGTCAAACTGGTAGCTTGCGTAACTTCTGATGGTACCGCATCAAACTCACTATCGTGGAAATATAGTTTTTCAATATTGGGCAAGGTGAAGATCACTGCTGGAATAGTACCTTCAATTGGAGTAGCCTCTGTATTGAATTCCGTCAGATTTACCATATTTTCAAGACCTGTGGTGTTAATACTGGTAAAGCCCGATCTTTTCACCTGAAAGCGATCGACCTTGGTCCATTTCCACAAAAAAGCGGGAAGTTCTCCAGTTAAACCCTCATCGTCATGGATTTCGATCTTGCCTCCCATCTCATCCATATTACCCAATGAATTGGGCAAGGTTCCTGTCAGTTCCATGTTTTTGAAACCTACATGTGTTACCCGGTTTAGCGTCGGGTCTACAGTTACCTCTTCCCAGGTACTGATCGGACCATTAAGCCAGCTATCGAAGCCCACCCAATTGGCCCCTCCACAATTGTTGTATAAGTCTACTAGCGCCAAAGAATCCGCTTCTAATGTCTGTGCATGGATGCTTAGGCTGCTTAGTGTAAGTAAAATGGTGCTCAGACACCAGATAGATAATTGGTAAAATCTTTTCATCATCTTTGGTTGGTTTTTCTGTATTATTGGAATAGAAGCATTTGGGCTCGTTGACTCCCGCTATGTGTAGTGCCGATCATGAAGTAGATGCCCCTTGTTTGCGTGGATAAATCCAGCACCATCCTGTTTTTAGAGATGACTTGCCTTCTTTGCAGCAACTGCCCATTAGCACCGTAGATAGCGATACTTGCCAAGTCATCAATTCGTTCAATGAAGAATCTTCCTTGTACGGAGGGATTCGGGTACAATTTCCAGGATGGGGCTTCTAGGTCCTGGGTATTAGTGAAAATGCCAAACTCATCATTGATGACATTTTCTCCATTTTTAACAGTATAACTCCTAGTTTCCGGGGTTTGATTTTCCCAATCATCCCCCCGTCGGTAGTTGTATTCTATGACATCTCCGGCAGTGAGTTTGGGTAGCGTATAGCGGTATGTATTGTCTCCAACACCTGGCATTAAAGCTCCAATGGTCCAGTCATTATCTATCCCCATCAAGTAGATATCCATAGGGCCGCTGTAAACCTTCACATTAAAAACCACATCACGATTTTGAATCCCATAAATGGTGTCTCCGCTAACCTGCTCATCCAATACTGAAAATGACAATGGAATATTGACACTTAGAAGGGAATCTTCGTTGACCAGGGTAGGTACCAGGGTTAAAACTGTATGCCCTGTATTAGGATCAATACTTTCGATCGTATCGACCTTTTCGACAGTATTTCTGCGCAGGACATCCCACGTATAGTTATCATCAACTAGAGTGGCCTGAAAAGTCCAGATGTGATCTCCTGCTAATTCATCCCCATTTGTTCCATCATCATACAAGGGGATGGGATCCGCTTTCCAGGAAGTCTGAATTAATAGATTATCCAAAGTTTCGCTACCGTCTTCAAACCTTATTCGTACATCTGTTCTTTCTGCTCTTACTCTATTTTCTACTACTATTTCATCACTCGGCGCTACGCTCCCTGCATAAAGGCCAGCCACTTGGCCACTGAGGTATTGCACATGTATGACTTCGGCACTATCTACTATACTAGTATTTAGAGTCAGCAGTACTTGCTTGGAAATGTGCGCATCGATTGCACCTGGCGATAAGGTTATAGATGAAGTTTCATAGGCAGCGCCTCCTTCCACCGTAAATTGTCCGGAAGCCAAACTATTCTCGTCGATGTATTGGTCAAATTCGAGAAAAATCCCTGAGCCATCCAAAGCGGTTTTCGCAGCTGCAATCTGTGGAGCTACTCTTACTCTATTCTCTACCTCTAATTCATCAAAAGCGACCATCAGTCCTCCATTTGCATCTAATATTTCACTACTAGCATAAGCCAGCATGACTTCCTCTCCGTTGTTTATCGGGGCATCCAAATGTATCCGGACTTCCTTATTAAGCCGACCACCTATCTCCGCTTCTACCACTTGTAAGTCTCTTCCAGCTGCTTGCACTTGCAAATCCAGAAAACCAGTGGAATTCATCATTGGCTTTGAGAGAAATAGATCGATAAATTGTCCATTGTTAGATACAACTCCTCTTTCTATAACAGGAGGGATAGGTTCAGCTACCAGATGTATGCCTTTCGTAAAAACTTCTCCATAATTGCCATTTCGATCATAGGCCTTCACATACTCGTTGGTAATTCGTGTGGTATAGTGGCCGTAATCTGATTCTTTTACACTGGAAATGGTATAACTCTTATCCTTTTTCCCAAATCGGCTCAAGCCGTCCCTATACCATTGATAAGTAATATCTTCTTCTCGACTACCGGCATCATTACAAACCATTTCAACAGCAGTCCCTAATGGTGCCACGATCTCTATTTCATCTCCTACGTCAAACATATCTCGGGCTTCGAAGCCAAATTCCTGGGGAACGGATGAAATTGTATAGAAATAGTCAATGATTCGTTCCAAATAGAAGTAAGATAGCCGAGCATTGTAGAACCATTGGGTACCGTCAAGATTCCGCAACCCATCTTCATCAAGGAAGTCTAAATTCGGCATGAAATCAAAATAGTTGTAGCGCGTATTTAACTTCCGAATTCCCAGGCATCCCCTAAGCGCATCTGATAAACCACCACCAAACCAAGCAGCCTCCACATCTAGATGTTCCAAACTAGCGTGATAAAGTTCATCAGGAAGTAATTCCCATCGGAATCCATCATTACCGTTTACTCGAAACTGTTCGAGGGCAGTCATCAGACCAATTTCTCTGGGAACGTAACCATCCAATCCATTTTGTCCATCTGTCCGACGACCAATCACTGGCCATAACCAGGTTACTCGATAGGTGGAATCGGTCGAATTGGGGATGGCTCTTTTTTCCACTCTCACACCAAACCAGTCTTTAGCTGGACCATCGAACCATTTATTGAATTGACCGTCATACTTTTCCTGCCATTCAGAAGATAAATCATCAAAGCCAAAGCCATCCTGATTGGAAGTCCAGTTGGGGCCGTCAGTAGCCCAGTAAAAAGCCACCAAAGCCAGCGAATCCTGTTCCGCCAACTTATAATCAGCTTGGCTATGTAGGCTATACGTTAATCCGAGCAAGCCTACCAAACCACAAAGGATACATCTACTCCATCTATTTCTTCTAGCTATCATAAATCACTGATTATTATTGTTGCACTGCTAACTCACATTCCAAAACATAGGATACTCCTTCATATCTGTCGACATTGCCGGGATGTAGACCTTTTACCAATAGAATTCCGGATTTTAAAGAATGGATCGCATTCAAGTCCGTCACAAATCCTATTGCATCGCCCACTTTGATATTGTCCAAATGGGAGGAGCCTTCATCTAAAATGGCAGCATCAGCAGTAAGGGCCTGCAGTGAAGAAGAATTTATATCCTCCAGTGTGAGGTTTCCACTTCGATCCAAGAACTTAAACCGGGTATTGTTTTTAATATTTAGGGAGAGGTTTACTCTATTTGAGGCTGGTGAAGCAAGCGTTGTGCGGCGAGCGTCCTTGTCATAGTAAAAGATGATATCTATCTTTTCCTGTACAGCTACATTAGCCTCTGTTAACTGGCTATAATTCGTTTTGATATCGGGGTAGACCTGACCGTCGACCGTTGCCAAGGCATCGTGAAAATTCCGATCTCGGGCAAAGAGATCTAGGTTTTGATAGGTATTTATGGCAGGGATCACCGTCACTGTCTTTTCCTGACTTGCTATGCCGGATTCGTCGACAATAGTGAAGCTAATGCGGGATTTACTAATATCATCGGGCACGATGTAATCATACCGCACCTTAAAAGACCGTATCCCTTCTCGAATTGTTCCAAAAATATGATCCGCAAAGGGATCATCAAATCCGTCGGTACTGACATTAAAACCTGAACCATTTCTCCCTTGCACAGCTGCCTTCACAATACAGGATTTGATATCAAACTTGGAATTAACCGTTATAGCATAGCTTACTGTTTCTCCTGCTGCAGCCATCTCATACCCCAAAGCCTCCACCATAATCTGAGCGTCAGAGGCTGAATAATTCACCTCAATTCCTTCATCTACTAAACTTGAGCAAGAGATTAGAAATAATAGGGTGGTCAGTCCGACCATTCTCCTAGTGCTTAGTGCTAATCTGATTTTCATTCTATAGGCTTTTACATCTTCACATAGGCTGAATAAGGCATAGTGCTGTTACTCCCACCAAAACATTGTCTTCCAGTGCATTTCGTACCATTGTTTGAAACTTGTACCTGACCCTTCAATAGATTCAATGATCGGATAATCACTGCTATACACTGGTTCTTGAAAAATGGGCATTTGTAAGTCTGCGTTTTGCAGTATCCACATCTTTGCTTCATTTCTACTCTCATCACTATCAATGACAATATCATACCCAGCAGCTCGAGCCTTATCTACATTCCCAGGGTTGTTAGCCAACTCTGAATCAGAGTAGGCCGCTCGGCTAGGGAACTTGCTACCACTTCCATTGGGGCCAAAGTTTTCGGCACCAGAAGAAGCTCTGAAGGCGGGAAGCATGGTTCTTCGATGATCGAAATAGGGTTCTAATCCCAAAAAGAAAGAAGCCAGCCATTTTTGTTCTGCAATTATGGTAAGCTTGTCTCTGCCTCCTTGGTAGTTTACACTACTTTGTCCTACATATTCTGTAAAATCTTTTAGGCCTTCGGAGCCATATGCACCATTGTAGGCATCACTTCCGAATTCAGCAGCATAAAAATCAAAGGAAGCTCGAATTCCGTTTTCATAGTGTATTTGCGCATCCCCTGTCACAAAGCCTCTCTCAATAGCCTCTGCTAAAAAGAATTCTTGTTCGGCATACAAGGCGATTAAAGTCGGCGTTGAAGCTGATTCTATAAGCGGTTGGCCTGTTACATCTTCTTTACGAAAAAAGTCTCCCAAGGCCGAAGCAAAAGGAAACCCTCCATTCCATTGAGCAGCATGTGCATTATCTGTAGTAATACCATACAAATGACCGGCGTATTTGACTTCTCCTGGATTACTGGGCAGGATATGAGTCTCTGAATTCGCATGCACCTGCCTCACTGGTTTGGCAATAATTGGAAGTCGAGGATCACGCAGGGATATTAATCTTTCAATAAAAATATTACTAAAGGGAGCTTCCTCTATCTTGGCCTTACTAAGCTGAAAGAGGACGGATGGCCTTTCAATCGCATCATTCTTGAAACTCGCATTATCAGCGTTTGATTCCATGATTGGATAGGCCTCAGGGTCTGCTATTATTTCCCGCAGAATAGTTTTGGATTCTTCCCTTGCAACATCAGACATATACATAGACAATCGAATGCGAAGCATATTGGAAAACTTCTTCCATTTCAACATGTCTCCACCAAATATTAAGTCACTTGAGGCATCAATTGGTGCCTCAGTTCGACTTAGCAGTTCTCCGGCCACTTTGAGTTTCTCTAGTAAGGCTGGATAGATATCCGACTGACGGTCATATGTACTAAGTAGCGGAGGTTCATCCGAAATGGGATCAAAGTAGGGTACGTCTCCATAGAGATTGGTCAACATGGAAAAAGTATAGCATTCCCAAATATCCGCGATCGCTTCATAACGATTATCCTCTGCCTTAAGCGCCACTTTCCGTAGGTTCTTCACCACGCGAATAGCACTGTACATAGGCACCCAAAATCCGGAATCATCAAAGGCGTGCCAGGATTTATGGCGATTTCCCTGACTCAGGCTTTTAGTTTTGCCGTGATACTCACAAACCGCCGGAATTACGTTCCAGGCTAAATAGTCGAATCCATCTACCGTGGACCAGAGCATTGGGACTAAAAAAACGGAAGGATCAACATCATTGGCATTTTCATCCTCCAACAAACCATTGGGCGTATTGGGGTTTACATTAATATCTTCATCCCAGGTATCACAAGCACCAGTGCCTAGCAGTAGTACCAAGGTGATCACACTCCAGCTTATGCCACTAAATTGCTTTTTCATCTGTATGCGTCTAAAATTTAAGATTCATATTCAATGCGATATTGCGAACGGAGGGAATTCCTCCTCGATCTAGCCCAGGTATTGCACCGGCTTGGTTAGAGAAACTGAAGGTTTCAGCATCTACATTTGGCACCGCTGTCCAAACCGCTAGATTCCGAACTACCACACCAATACTGGCTTGTTGAATATTGATGTTTTCCATCCAATTTTGCGGGAAGGCATAGGAGAGTTTTAGCTCTCGAAGTTTTAGATAACTGGCATCATAAATCACGGCTTCTGGTATTTCTGCATCCATAATGTTCTCCCAGTACTGTTGGCCCGTCAATCCACCAGAACTCAAGCCTGATTCAATAAGGTCTTCTCGCGTAAGCGGGCGATAGGTGCCATTGTCGAAGTACATCCCCTCTGGCAGGATATTCTCACGAGGTGTATAGTTGCCATTGGCATCGGTACCGCCTAAAAGGGTAGCTTCTGATAAGCCTCTGATGTTTAAATTGTAATTGGTGCTGGAATAAAAAACACCTCCATATCGTACATCTAGCAGGAAAGAAAGTCCAAAATTACCCCAACTAAAATCGTTGGCAATTGAGCCCATCCAATCCGGATTATAGTTGCCTAAAAATATCTTTTCACTACGCTGTGTATCTCCCGATTTGGTATATAAGATCTGTCCATTCGGCGCTCGTTCATACCCCTTGCCAAACATGGCACCTCGGCGCAAACCAATTTTATCTTCTACGAAAAGGTGGGTCGTTATACTTCTAGACAGGAAGGCATCTGGGTTCTCCGGATCGTATTCATCAACATAGGATCGATCAAGTGACCAGTTAATCGTCGTATTCCAACTAAAGTTTTTACGTTCCATAACTCGCCCTCTCAGCATAGCTTCAAATCCTCTATTGCTGATTTGGCCAGCGTTTTTGAGAATAAAGTCATAGCCTGTGGTAGGAGAAACCTCCACACGTAAGATCTGGTTGGAAGTTACCGAATTGTAATAGGTCAGGTCCAGCATCCATTTGTTCTGGAAAAACCGAATATCGGTTCCTATTTCCCAAGCACTGGTTATTTCCGGTTTCAGATTCGGATTAGCCTTCACATTACTTTGAATAATGGTGGCTACTCCATTCTCGCCAGTTCCCCAGCGAAATTGATCTTGCAAATTATAAGGTCCAGTATCATTCCCTACTCGCGCTAATCCACCCCTCAACTTCCAGAAACTGATCGCTTGGGGCAAATCCACCACTTCGTGTACCAATCCACTAAGCGTGAAGGAAGGATAGAAATAGGAGTTATTGTTGGCTGGTAAAGTACTCGACCAGTCATTTCGAGCCGTCACATCCAGATACAAGAAATTCTTATATGCCAGATTGGTGAAAGCATATAGAGAGTTCAATTGTTTCTCTGAAATGCTATTGCTAGTGGTAGGAAAAACCCGTCGATTTCCCAGGTTATAAATATCAGGTACGAGTAACTGGTCTACATTACTATTGATGGAAGAGCCATCTGTACGCAGGTGGTTTCCGCCAGCAGAAACAATAAGATTGAGGTCTTTATTGATATCTGCTTGATAACGCAATAAAAAATCGGCGTTTAACTCTCTGCTATTCGACTGCCCTGTACTGAAGCCACCAAATTGATTGTTGGTACCTACTGTACTAAAGGCACTCCTAAAGATTTGATCCCTATAATTTCGATTCTGCCCAATCCGTCCCATCAGGGATAGTTTATCCGAGATTTGGTATTCGGTAGTGATATATCCTAGCAAGCGCAGCTGGTCGTAACTGTTCCGGTTTTCCTGTAGAACAAAATAGGGGTTGTTCTCACTACTTCGCCACTTCAATTGCTGCGTACCTTCTAGCCCCGGCACCCAATAGTCTTTCAGTGCATGAATGTCAATATTTCTCGGATACAGGCGAACATCGTAGCCCCGATTATTCGCACTTCTACCTTCTATGTATTTGATATTGGCCCTGACCTTCAGCTTTTCTGACAATTCCCATCCAGCACTAAAATCAAAGCGATCAGCGGTATAAGCAGTATTGGGAATAATTCCATTTTGAAGGATATTCGTATATGACAGTCGGAAATTTCCTCGATCACTTGCCCCATAGACCGCCAAATTATTGTTGGAGATGAAACCTGTTTCATAAAAGTCGGCTACATTATTGGGATAGGCCACCCAAGGTTTATAACCATTGAACTGCGGACGTTCTTGGCCGTCGAACTTCGGACCCCAATTAATTCTGGAATCGTCGTTCGAAATGGCTCCGTCAGGCCAGGTTCCATTATTGCCATCGAAATAACGATACTGACTACCTGTACCTTGTCCGAATTCATTTTGATAAGCAGGCAGGATAAAGGGGTTTTGCATGGACACATTAAAATTCAATTCAGCTCCCACCCTATTCGCATCGCCCGATGCACCAGATTTTGTGGTTATCAGGATCACACCAGCAGCGGCTCGTGAACCATACAAAGCTGCAGCCGCTGGACCTTTTAGTACAGAGACCGAGGCAATATCGTCCGAGGCGACATCATTCGAACCGGCGGGAATGCCATCAACTACAAACAATGGGCTATTGTTACCAGCGAGTGAGGTTTCTCCTCGAATTACAATCCGGGATCCGCCACCAGCTAGTCCACCACCACCTTGGGTAATATTAACTCCAGCAATCTTGCCAGAAAGGGAATTGACCATATCTAATTCCCGTGTTTCTTTAATGGATTCTCCAGCTACTTCTTGGACGGCATACCCTAAGGATTTCTTCTCTCGCTTCATGCCTAGAGCCGTCACTACTACTTCGTTCAACTGGAGGGATTCAGGTTGTAAGCTTACATTGATGATGGTTTCGGTATTCACCATCCGAATTTGTTCGATGTATCCCAAGTAATTGAAAACCAAAGTATCTCCAGGAGCACAGGATAATCGATAGGCTCCATCTATATCAGTAATCGTTCCCTGGCTGATATTACTTTTGGCGTAAACTGTTACTCCAATCATTGGAGCGCCTGTTTCATCCAAAACTAGACCAGTAACCTCGAGCTTCTTCTCTTGTATTAGATCGATTGTTCCCTCATCTGATTTCCGGCTTAGGGGGGTAGGTAAGGTAGATCGCCGAGAAAGCGATTGAAGCTTATTATTCTTTTTTTTGATTTCTCCATCGCCCTTGCTGGTTTTTCGCCGCTTCCCTTTTTTTGAAGCCTTGAAGATCACATAGTTATTATCTCCTACCTTTTTATACCTTAATCCTGTTTTGGCGAGAATAGCCTTTAGGTCTGCTTCCAAGTTTTTTTCCCTTAGCGTCTTGCGTGGAACGAAGTACTCCTGAACAATCGCGATATCGTAACTGAAATATACTTTGTATTTATCGGATAATGCGGTAAGAACATCAATCAAGGGAGTAGGTTGTTTCACTTGAGTATCCGAGGCACTAATCCTAGCAGCAGCAGTCGATTCTTGCGCTACAGTGTCAACTGTAGCGACTAAGCCGAGGATCAGAAATAATAAGCCTAAATGTATTCGTGCTCGCATATTTTCAATCATATCTTTACTCAAAAAATGATCATCTGACCTTCTTCCTTTTTGATTCTGATTTCATCAGGATACAGTAACTCCAGGGTTTCCAGAACTTGCTCCAGGCTATCATTGGGAGCCGACAATTGTACTCTACGTTCCTTTAATTGCTCATTTGCAATGACAAATTGAACGCCATAAAGGATTTCCAATTCTTTCACCACCTCACCCAGGGTGTTATTAAACACCGAGATACCATCTTTCCAAGCCGTATAGTCTTCCGTCTTAACTTGTTCTAGTACTACCTTACTTTCTGATTTGGAATAGGAGAGGAGATCGCCTGGTTTCATAGTAATCTTCTGGTCCGCTACTGCTAATTCTACCTTACCTTCTGCCAACATTACCTTGGCATCTTCGCCTCTAGACCGCACATTGAATTGAGTCCCTAATACTGAGATGTTGACTTCTCCAGCATGCACCAAAAACTTTTCTCCTGTAGCTTTTCGTTCTACTTTAAAAAAAGCTTCGCCTTCCAGCCAAACTTCCCGTTGTCCCTCCTCTTTCCATTGATCGGGATAAAAGTGCAACTTGGAATTGGCATTCAGTTGCACTTCAGATTGATCAGGTAATTGCACCGTTGTTCGTTCTCCGTTTCCAGTCGTGTATACTACTGGACTCTTCTCTCCAGGCAGGAAAAAGAGCGTAACACCAAGCAAAAGCAAGATGCAAGCCGCAGCGGACCAAGCGATCCACTGCTTTCTGCTTATTTGTAGAGTTGGACGGTATTTTTGCATTTTTGCTTCCAATTGTTGAAAGGAAGCCTGGGCGCGTTCTTTTGAAACCCTTTGCACCTCGTTGTGGTAGTAGCCCTGGAAATCTAACAGAAGTTTTCTAGCCTCTTCTATTTTCTCTTGTTGATCAGGCATCTCTACTAAAAATTCCTGCCAAAAGCGCTCTGACTCACTATTGGGTGTAAGTACAGATTGGCAGAAGTAAGTATCTTCCAAAAAATCTTCAACGGAAAAATCTTTGTAATCTTGAAAATTCATTTAAGGGTATTTGGACTGTTATCTCTAAGAGTAAACAGCTGCCATTTTGTAACCCTCGTTTTTTATTTTTTTCTAGGAAAGTTTTAAATGCGGTTATTCCACACAAGGTAGCCAAGTGTGTGTTTGGCAAGCACCAACCATCTAACTAGGCAGAATAACTCAACAAAATGAGGAGCATTTCGGTGAAATGAAAATCCTTCATTTTCGATTTCAACCACTTAATACCACGGTAAGCAAAGTTGCGAGCCACTTGATAGCTGATATCTAAATTCTCAGCGATTTCATGATAGGATTGATTCTTATAGTAGCGGAGAAAAAGGACTTCTCTTTGCCTTGCCGGTAGCTTCTGTAGTAGCAGATGCAATCTTTTTTCTTTTGCATATTGTATGTCCGAATCACTACTTGATTCGGCTGTGAAGTGATAATCAAACCCTAATGCTTGATACTGCTTTAATTTACGAATGAGATTGTTGCGGAAAGAAGCAAACAGGTAACTCTCGAGAGAAGAGGTAAAGATGAGTTTACGATTTTTTTGCCATAAAACTAAAAACAACTCCTGAATGGTATCTTCGATCAATTCCTCTTGAGAACAGATCGTCCTACCATACACAACTAGTTGCGGATAGTATTTCAGATAAACTCTTTCAAATGTTTTGGCATCTTCCATAAACTAACCAAACTTAACAAAAATCAGCGTCATTACAAAAAAGCTGAAAAGGCTAAAACAGCATTTGGAAAAACCTATACAATTCTGATTTCTTGGTCTGGCTAGCTGATATGTTAAGCTCTAAATAAAGGAAAGAAGCCTTCGTTAAGAAAGTGAATAATCCTTTATCCAGCAATCTTGGCATCATGAAAAGCACAATGTTTATACCTTTAGTATACTTGCTCCTCCTGCTAAGCAGTTGTAACCCTTATACCAGCAGATCTAAAATAGTACAAGAGGTGCCTTCTCATCAAGAAGCGATACAAACTCTGCTACAAAATTATGTAGCAGCGATCAACTCACAAGACTGGATCAGCGCCCTAAATCAACATTACATCGCAAAGTGCAATGCCGATTCCATATCAGCAAGGGCAAAGTTCTTAGAATACTTTCGTGATGGCCGGCTCACATCCAGAATGGAATTAGAGTCCCTAGATTTCGAGACTAAAAAAATCCTCGGAGGTGGTGTAGAGTTTGCACTGTTCAATTTCACATTTAAGTTAGATATAGATTTTTCCCGGGTCCCCTACAGCAATATCCAATTAAAGGAGAATTATCTGAATAGTTTGAAATATTCTCATGGAGATGACATTACTATATACGACACGAATGAGAATAAAATAAGAGTAGGTAATTTGAACCAGAAGCTGTTGGCGGTCCACCAGCTTTCCAACAGCTGTTCCAATTGGAAAATAATGGAGTACACGGATGCTAGCAAAGCATATATGGAAGCTATCTTTGATCTCGACATTACAGCAGCTATTGCTAGCAATCAGCGGTAATATCAACACCACAACAAAACCCAAGCATTGAATCTACTAGAACTAACCCAAGTATTTTTAGCCGCAGAACTCGACTATGTGCAACTGCAACGGGCAGCACAAGCTTATCGGGAAATATTGACAAAACAGGCAAACTTTCAGGAACAATCGGAAGATAGCAGAAGAGATGTACGCCTTACAAGCGGGAAAGCCATTGGCAGTACTTGGGCCGCCCTTTGTATTGATGACCTACTTCGCACAAAGCGCTTCATTAAAGGGGTGTATACGGCTGTCCAATCCCTACTGGAAGGAGGAAAAACATCGGTAGAAATCCTGTATGCAGGATGTGGTCCCTTTGCCACCCTGGTTCTTCCGTTAACGACAGTATTTCGGGAAGATCAGGTTCGCATTCGTGCCTTAGAGATCAATCCGGCTAGTTGTCTACACTTGGAGAAGCTGATACACAATTTAGGGATCGAAGGATATTTCCAATCGATAGAACAGGTAGATGCCAGTTGCTATCAGATACCCAAGGCAGGTGAGGTGGATATACTGCTCAGTGAAACGATGCAACGGGGTTTGGAGAAAGAGCCTCAGGTAGCAATTATGTATAACTTGGTGCCTCAGCTGCGGGAAGATGCTATCCTCATCCCCGAAAGAATAAATCTTTCTATCGGAACTCTAGGCTACCAAGGCCCACAACCATCACCAGCCATTTATAATTGGATCATCAATGCCTTCACCTTAGATAAGGAAAACGTCCTTAAGCAGCGCGCCACTCAGCTAATTGACGAAGGCATTCATTTTCCATCTCGACAATATCAGATCACCAAGTCCCAGTTTCCAGCGACCCATCGATTAGTGCTATTAACTCAGATCACCATATATGGCCAGGAGGAACTTGGCCCTGGTGAAAGTGGTATCACATTACCCATCAATCTCTTTGCCTTACAACAGATAGAAAAAGAGGAATTCGATGTCGAGTGGACTTACGAAATGGGGAGTAATCCCGGCATACGTTTTAAAGAAGTGATTTGAGTCTGAACTTGAGTCTCAACCGATAATAACTTATATTAGAAGCTGTACAAACTCATGAAAGCAAAAATATTCCAGCAAAAGCGAGTAGCTACTCTCCTTGAACTTAATCTTAGACCATGAAAGAAATAAAAGGCGTCGAAATCGATGAATCAGAAGATCTGTATTTTAATTTGCGCAAGATCCGACGGGAGCTATCCAATCGCTTTGACTTCTGGATCAATTATAGGAAAGAGCTGGCACAAGTGGAAGATAACATGGATGGTAAATTGGGGCTCTTAAGTCGTGGGCTCTTTTTTCTTGGTGTTCTACCTTCTTATTTCCGGTTTTTGCTACAAAACAGCAAGCGGGAAGCCTCGATTACAGCCGCTGAGGAAGAATTGGTAGCCTATTATGATTCTCCAGAAACCAAGGTCCGGCATTTTAGGCTAGCGTGCGAAAGGGATCAGGAAAAATATAGTGCAGACTTAGCCTTAATTGACCAAGAACTAGCGATTCAACAAGAGAACTATGAATCTTCCTTAATTGGCGAAAAGATGAAAGAGGAGATCTTGGTGATTATAGCACAGTTTAAAGAAAAACGACTGAAAAAGGAACAAAAACATCATTTCTATAAATTAAGCGCCGAAAAATTGCAGGGGATCGAAGAACAACTGCGCGTCAAGCGATCCTTGGAAGAATCAAAGAATCACCTTGCTGCCCTGGAAGAAGATCCTCATGACAAGGTTAAGCAAATGGAAATTAAGAAAGAGGTTGAACTCTATCAATACTATGGCCAAGTTCTAGATGAACTCTCCAGTAACTTAAAACGGCTGAAAGCGGATAAAGAAGAGGAAATTGAAGCTTTAGAGTTACAGCAGATTCTCGATCAGATCAAGCTGAGAAATTAGGCTGCATCTATCGCAGTTTTGAAGGCTTCTAGAGGTTACTGCAATACCTAATATTAAATGATGACTCCTATGACTACCGAAGAACTCACTCTTAAGTATTTCCATTCTTGGCAAGTTCCTACAGACCTTGACGAATTGGCCTCCTGCCTAAGAATGGATTTTAAAATTGATGCGGGTTTCTTTGCTTTTCAGGATCGAGCGCATTTTATTCAGTTTCTCCAGATCAATTCTACTCCCTGGAAGGACGTTGTACTTTTACATTCATTCTACAGTGAGGATTACGCGGCCATTCTATACGAAGGAGTTAATATAGAGACCCTACAAAAATTTCGCGTTTCAGAACATCTCCTAATTCGAGAAGGATTGATTGCCGAGGTCAAGACAGTGATAGCAGCCTTGAATTAAAGAGGGTATGTTTTTTGTTAATTGGTATTATCAAAGCATTGTGAAGCATATTCATACTTAAACCATGTACACCTATCCCAAAGCCTATTTTTATCGAAAGATTGTTATGGCCAAAGGCTATATTGATGAGCACTATGATAAGCCGATAGATGTAGAGAACATCTCCCATGAAGCTTGCTTCTCTAAGTTTGATTTCATTCGCCAGTTTAAAAAGGTGTACGGAAAAACACCCTACAACTATCTCAAGGCCGTCCGGATTGCTAAGGCCATGGAATTACTCAAATCCGACCTTTCAGTGCAAGATGCCTGTTTTGATGTAGGCTATAGTAGTCTTTCTTCCTTCAGCGGTCTATTTAAGAAAGAAACTGGACTTAGCCCTTCGCAATATCAACAAGCTCACCGAATCCGAGCAGAGTTAATCAGCCGAAAACCTTTAAACTATGTGCCGGGCTGCTTCTCCGAAAACTACGACTGGAAAAAAGAGCAATTTTGAAGAAATCCTTCCTTTCATTGGGGCCTATTTTTGCAATAACAAAGAACAAAACTAACACTTATGATTGCAAAAATGAGCCATGTAAGCATCTACGTCATAGACCAAGACAGCGCTTACGATTTTTACGTTAACAAACTGGGCTTTACGGTTCATACCGATGCCAAGATGGGCGACGCCGGTAGATGGCTGACCCTGACTGCCCCTGAAAACAGGGAGCAAGAAATAGTTCTAATGCCAATCCAAGCCGGTATGAGTTTCACGGAAGACTCTGCCGCGCAGATGCGAACATTAGTTCGCAACGGATCATTTGGCTTTGGGGTTTTTGAGACCTATGATATCTATGCCACCTATGAGGAATTGTCGAACAAAGGAGTAGAATTCATAAAACCACCTACCAAAGAATTTTACGCCACCGAAGCTATTTTCAAAGACGATTCAGGCAATTGGTTTTCATTAACAGAACGCAAAAAACAATAACCCCATGAACTGGAAAAAGATCGCATTATCCACTTTAGTAATTGTTATTACCCTATTTACTTTTGGCCTTGTCAGTCAAAGCTTTCCCTGGGGAGTCCCGGCTACTCAGGTAGTATCAGCCAGCACAGATGTTGATGATCCATTCATCACCCGAACAGAGATCGAGGAATTTGAACCCCATGAACTTACTACAGAATTATTTGATGATACCTTCAAAGGGAAGATTTCAACTTTCAACACAAATAAAACTTTCTCCTGGATCATCAGCACCGATATCCAAAACTGGAAACCGATGAACTATTTTACTCGTGAACTGGTAAATCTATTCCTCGTTGGTTTTCTACTTACGCAGTTGCTTTCTCTCACAGTAACTTGGGGGAATAGGAAACGAATGCTACTTATATTTTACACAGCGCTAGCCGGAGCCATCGCCATTTATGGTTCCCAAATGAACTGGTGGCATGTTCCCATAGCCTTTCATGGCGGGCTGATCGTCAATTTAGTATTCAGTTGGCTCCTAGCAGCCTGGATCTCCGCTCGCTTCATCCTAAAACCCCAAACTACAGGATAAGCTCACATCGGCAAAAAAACCAACTGATCTTTCCTACCAGGTAACCAGCCAGGGTTGTCTAGTCATCGCAAAAGGTCAAGATCAGACACAATTGTTAAAGCTCATATACAGAGAAATAGTAGGACTAGGTGAACGTTAGCATTGACAAACAAACACCACACTAAACACCTATCATGAATCACCGACTAATGCTACTTACCTGGCTCCTACTGCTCTTTCTTATCGCCTGTCAAAAGCAATCTAAAGATGTTACCGCCACTACTTATCGCAATCCTTTTTTTGGCGTCAACCCAACGAACACTCCACAATTACTCGCACCCGACCTATTAGCCTCGCCTGCTGAGGAATACAATGGCGCTTTTTCTCCCGATGGCAAAGCGTTTTACTATACAACAGATATCCCCGAAAATGCTTTTATCACCTTTACATACTTACAAGCAGACAATACCTGGAGTAAGCCTCAGGTAGCGCCCTTTTCTGGCTATTACTCTGATTTTGACCCACTCTCTTCTCCGGATGGCTCTAAACTTTTCTTCAGTTCTAGCCGGCCCTTACCCGATAATCAAAATAGCAAGATCTGGTATGTGGAGCGAACAGAAAATGGTTGGACAGAGCCCCAATCGGTTACCCTAACAGGATCTGAAAACAATGAGTTTCATAGCTCGATCACTACACAGGGAGACATCTATTTCAACATTTGGTCCACTGGCAATATTTATAAAGCCAGTCCGAGCGACACTGGTTATGTCGTAGCAGCATTACCTGATAGTTTTAATGCTGATTATAACCAGGGCGATCCATATATCTCTCCTGACGAGGACTACCTGATCTTCCGCGGATACCGAGGAGACTCCTATGGCCGTGGAGATCTATATATCAGTTTTAAGATCAATGACAGCTGGACCGAGCCAGAAAACCTGGGTGAGCCCATCAATTCAGCTGCCAATGAAATGTGCCCTATGGTAAGTCCTGATGGAAAGCTTTTCATTTTTGCCAGCAGTAGAATAACAGAGCGTGTTCTACCTGATCCCCTTGACCCGATCACTAAAGTTCAAGACAAGTTTACTTCCTATAACAATGGGATGATGAATATCTATTACCAGTCTGCTGATTTTATCGCTGAGCTGCGAAAGAAGTATCAGTAATACCTATCTTGGGGTCCTAAAACCCACACGCCAATGAAGAATGAATTTTTGAGACATACCCTTGCCACGATAGATTATCGGTTTGCTAAAGCCACGGTGCACTTTCCAACAGATTTTGGAACTTTTTCGCTAGGGAAAGGGGTGAGAACGCCTTCGGAGATCACCTACCATATGTACCAGGTTTTGGCGGCCACCCGAATATTCCTGCAGAAAGGGAAATTCGAAAAGATTGAGGCGCCTAGTTTAGATTTTGCTGGGGAAAGGGATCGATTTCGAGCTGAGTTAGTCGAAACAGACAAAGTACTATCGGAGCAGGTACTAAGTATTGGAACAGCTAAACGTCTCATACAAGGACCTATCTCCGATCTAATTACGCATATCGGCCAAATCTCCATGATGCAACGGCTAACGGACAACCCAATCCCTGGAGAAAACTTCTCTAGGGCTTCCATAAAAACCACTTTGAGCTAGTTTAAACCCAAAAGTAAACTTTGGTGCATTCCACTTTTTGGACGAGAAGCGGCTGTTTTCTAAACTCGCTTCCCACTTTTGCTGTATTTATTGTTAAACGAAATGAAAATCCGACACCTCGCCTTTGTATCCTGTCTCGCCATGATTCTGGCCTGTCAATCCACTTCCGAAGAATATGTGTGTACCCCTTGCGACCAAAGCTGTGATGAGCTTACCTTCAAAGTAGCAGGTACTTGTCCGCATTGTGGGATGGAGCTGGTTTTGAAAAGTGCGTTGCAGCAAGAAATGCCAAGTGTGCCAAATGAGATTCAGTTGAGTACAGGTTCTGGAGTGTTTGATATAGTAGGAGGTCCAGGGAGAGAAGAGAAATCCATACAGGTTTTTTATCATAAACCGGAGTCCTTCAGTAAGGATTCCAAAATCCTACTAGTGATACCAGGAGCAGGGCGAAATGGGGATAGCTACCGTGATGCTTGGGTAGAAGAGTCCGAAAAATACAGTGTATTGATCCTTTCTCCCATGTATACCGAAGAGGACTATGCATTCGAAGATTACCACTTATGTGGCTTGATCCGCGATGTAAACCTAAGGGAGGTGGTGGAGTATGTAGAAAACAGCAATAGGGTAAAGCTGGATGAGGTTCAGTTGCAATTTCAAGTGAATACCGAGCCACAAGATTGGATCTTTGGGGATTTTGACCGAATTTTTGATCGTGTTGTAGCCGCTACACAATCTACTCAAACCGAATATGACGTATTTGGTCACTCTGCGGGTGGGCAGATTTTACATCGATTCGCTATCTTTTATCCCAGATCAAAAGCTCGGCACATCTTAGCTGGGAATTCTGGTTTCTACACCTTGCCCACCGCAAAAACCAAACCTCCCTTTGGAACCCAGGGCATAGATATCGCTAACTCCCAGCTTGAACTAGCCTTTGGTAAAAAACTGGTGCTCTTCCTAGGAGAACTAGACAATGAAAAGGAACAAGGCGGAACTTTACTACGATCCACATCCGCTGATCAGCAAGGTCTACATCGGCTAGCTAGAGGGATTCATTTTTATGAAACCTCTAAGAATCTTGCTCAAGAAATGGGAGCTTCCTATGAATGGAAAATCGAAGTAGTTCCACAAGTCGGGCATGATCATCGGAAAATGGGAGATGCTGCCGCCAAATATTTGTACGAATAAGGATTGTAACATTATGAATGTAAAAGATCACTACGACAATCATCTCGCCAACTTCTATTCTTGGATGGCTGGGGATTTGACGGCTAAGAGGGTCGAATTTCGCAATTTCCTGCTCAGCCAAAGTATTTTGCCAAGATTAAGCCGGATGGCCATTGACCTGGGAGCAGGACATGGAATTCAGAGTCTAGCCATGGGTGAAATGGGTTTTGAAGTGAAAGCTATAGACTTTAGTCAGGACCTTCTAGATGAATTGGCTGCAAGTGCGGGCGATGCTCCGATAGAAATCATAAAAGACGATATTAGAAACATCAAAGATTACCAAGCCTTGCAAGCAGAACTGATCGTCTGTGGGGGTGATACGCTAACGCATTTAACTAGCAAAGGAGAAATTCAAAGCTTGCTTACAGAATGTTATGAGACTCTAATACCCAAGGGAAAGCTAGTTCTTTCCTTTCGGGATTACAGCCAAGCATTGGAGGCTGAAAAGCGATTTATCCCCGTCAAAAGTGATGAAGATCGCATCCTCACCTGCTTTCTGGAATACGGACCTGAAAAAGTAAAAGTTACTGATCTCCTACACGAAAGGGTAGGGGAGAAGTGGGAACAAAAGGTTAGTAGCTATGAAAAAGTTCGACTCTCTGCAGCTGAAGTGATTGCCTGGTTAAAGGAAACGGGCTTCCAGCTTTTGTTCCATGAAGTGATTAACCGCATGCCTCATATCATCGCTACTAAACTCTAAATCAGTTCACGTGCTAAGTACCATTCCTGGCCGATATTTGCTTTAATTTTTCTACTTAGTTTTTCATAATTGAAGTAAATGCATTATATTTGATATATCAAATATTGATACATTAAATATAAATGCAGCGTCCTTCATCCACTATTTTCTATCAGATCGAAAAATCGATCAAGAGTTATCGAAAATTTGCTCAAACCAATATCCAAAAGCGCTTCCCCGATCTGACGCTAGATCAAGCATTACTACTGTTGTCATTAGACAACGACCCTGTGCTAAGTCTCAGCGACTTAGCGAACCTGCTATTTAGGGAAAATGCCTCCGTAACCCGCATGGTCGAATCATTGGTCCGGAAGCAATATTTAAATCGAACAGAAAATGCTCAAGATCGTAGACGATATGATCTAGAAATCACCAGCAAGGGTAAATATGCCTTGAAAGGTCTGAGGAATATTATCTCTGTCAACCGTAGCAAAGCTATAGCGGGGATTAGTCAGGCAGAAATGGACTTGGTACAAGTCATTCTGCAAAAACTCACCCAAAATTGTTTAGAATGATGAAAAATGTGCTAGCGCTCACTCTGCTGATGCTATATGTAGTCTTCCCCCTATTGGCGCAGGAAGAAGTAGATGAACAGGAAAAGCGAACGCTTATCCAGGAAATTGCTCAAATTCTAGAGGATAACTATGTCTTTCCGGACAAGGCAAAGGCGATGTCAGAGCTAATCTTGCAAGCATCCAACAAGGGAAAATATGCAGGTCTCAGTGATCCTCAACTACTCGCGCAACAACTGACAGACGACTTGCAGTCCATCAGTCATGATCGGCATTTAAGGGTACTTTACGAGCCGGAGCGCATTCTTCGCGCACAGCAAAGCACTACACCAGCGGACAGTTTGAAGCGGCAACAGGCCTACCAGCAATGGCTAAAAGAAACCAACTACGGTTTTAAGGAAGTAGAAATCCTCCCAGGCAATATTGGCTACCTTAACATTACCCGATTCAGCGAACCGGAGTTGGCTAGCGCCAAAGCTGATGCGATGATCGAGCTGCTCAAAGATACTGATGCTATTATATTCGACTTGCGGCAAAACGGCGGAGGCACACCACAAATGGTGCAGTATATCATCAGCTACTTCTTTTCAGGCGATCCCTTTTTACTCAATTCGTTTTACAAACGAGAGGGGAACTACATCAAACAATTCTGGACCCTACCTCATCCGTCCGCAAAGCGTCTTCCTAAGGTGAAGCTCTACGTGTTGACCAGTAAGCGAACCTTTTCAGCAGCAGAGGAATTTGCCTATGATCTCCAACATTTGAGGAGAGCAAAGATTGTTGGTGAGACCACCGGTGGTGGTGCGCACCCCGGAGGACGGATTACACTTTCACCAAAATTTAACCTATGGACCCCAACAGCAAGAGCCATCAATCCTATCACGGGAACCAATTGGGAAGGAACCGGTGTACTACCCGATCTCCAAGTTAATGCAGCAGACGCTTTGAAAACGGCCCAGTTAGCGGCACTACAATATCTCAAAGAAGAAAAGGGTACGACCGACTATGATCCGTTGATTGAAAAAATCCAAACACAATAATAGTTGTATCAAGCGGAATTAAAAGGTGTATTTCTCGTCCGAATACCGTATTCGTCCGCTTCTAAGCATCATTTTTTTCTCTACAAACTTAGCTTCGCCTAGATTCGTAGCCGGAAGTAATACTGCTTCTGTCACCCACCCAACTTTCACCTCTAACAGTTGGGTCATAATAGCATCCGGCTTATGAAAAATTTGATTGTTTTCCTTTTCTTAATGTTAGGTGTTGGTGGATCACTTCCCGCCCAATCCAACGTAAAATCCTACAGTTTCAAGCAGGGAGAAGTACTCGATATATTGCTTTTAAGCGCTAAGCCTAATTATGATAGCCTTTTCGCCATCTACCGAAAAACGGCCTTCCCCGTGGCCATGCGTATGAGTTACACTCCCATCCCAGGCTACCGCATCAAAGAATACACACAAGGTAACTTCCAACCAGAAAGCTTTATCCTCGGTAAATGGGCAAGCCTTGCCAAGAGAGAACAATTTCTGGCAGAGATCGAAACCCACGTTCCAGATTTTCATCAACAACGGCGAAATATTTTTAAGAATTTCCACTTGACCTACTACGAAATGCCGACGGACATTAGTTTTGAGATTGATAAAGGTAAGATGATTGTAGCCACAGCCTATTGGCAATCTGAAGATCAAAGCTTTCAGCGATTCCAAAAGCAGTGGTTAAAAGCAGCCAAGCGGGCCAAGGGCAAAACTGTACTCAACTTAGCACATGGGAAGTCTCCATTTGGTTACTTTTATCAGCCTGATTGGATGACCATCACGGAATGGGAGAGTCCTGCTGCATTCGAGGCCTTCCAAGCCAAGGTGAATAAGCTAGGATCAGATGGTCTTCAACATGTAAATCAATTTATACTCCAGTAAAGAAGTAGAATGGATAAGGTGCTCAATCAATTGGTATACTTCGGTTTTCTACAGGCGATCTTTCTGATCTGCATCTTTCTCTTCTCCGGCAAAATGCGGAGGATGGTCAATCCTTACCTGGGCATCCTGGTAGTGGCTCTTTTTGTGGGCTTATCCGGGCGCGTGATCTATCTCTCAGGTTTTGTTGGTCAAAGTTATCGGATCGTGAGTATTTCTGAAATAGCTACCCTTTGTTTTGGTGCATCCGTTTTTCTCTTTACTCGTTCCTCCTTGTACCGGCAGCCCTTCGCTAGAAAGGATCTTGTGCATTACCTCCCGGCCGTTTGCTATTTCATCATTCTGACCATCTACTACCTCCTTCCTTCTAGTGAGGTCATTAATGCTAGAATCAAGAGTGGTGAATTTGGGCGTGCTGTATTGCTCTTTGCTGGTATTGGCTTGTCTTTCAATATTTACTACTATGTTCGTAGTTTTTTTGAATTTAAGCGCTTTCAGCAGTACATGAAGCAAGAAGTTAGTTATAGCATCCCTACTCGCTTCTTTTCCTACTTTCTGATTGCTATCGGTCTATGCTTTCTACCTTGGTTAGCCGTATGGATACTGAACCTTACCGGATTCGATAAACTAGAGCGAATCGTTCGGCCTTATATCTGGATTGCCCTAGCTTTCATCATATTCTTCATTGCCTGGTATAGTATCATTGCGCCTGAGGTATTCAAGATTGCCCCGATGGAAGTAGTGAAAAAATATGCCCAGTCGAAATTAAGCAGAAAAGATCTGGATCATCTCAAGTCTCAGTTGGAACAATTGATGGAAAACAAAAAGCCATTTCTCAATAAGAAACTGCTCAAGAATGAATTGGCGGAAATGCTAGGCATTAGTAACCCAGAACTCGCCCGCCTCCTCAACGAACGAATCGGTATGAATTTCTTTGAATACATCAACTACCATCGGATCATGGAGTTTGTAGAACTTGCCAAAACCGAACGCGCCAAAGAGTTTACCTTCTTTGGCTTGGCACAGGAAGCTGGCTTTAACTCCAAGAGCACCTTTAATAAATCCTTCAAAAAACTGATGGGGGCTTCCCCTTCTGACTATTTCAAAACTAATATCTAATAATTCATGATCAAACGACTGTTTTTTCTCGCCTTGCTGAGTATCTCGATCCTCAGCAAGACTGACGCCCAATTGCGCACCCCGTCCTTAAGTCCGTATTCAAAAGTAGAGCAAAACCTAGGACTCACAAGTATTCATGTCAGATATGCTCGGCCGAGCGCCAGAGGGCGGGCAATTTTTGGCGATAAAGGCTTAGTCCGCTATGGTGAGTTCTGGCGTACCGGTGCTAATGCCGCTACCAAGGTCACTATCGAACAGGATATCCATATCCAGGACCAAATGCTAATGAAGGGCAGTTATGCCCTGCTAACAAAACCCTCTCTAACAAACTGGACCTTGTATTTTTATCCGTATGAAAGTGGCAACTGGAATAGCTATGTCGACAAAACGCCTGCACTACAGGTATCGGCACCTAGCTCTTCCAGTAATGACTTTAAAGAAAGTTTTAGCATCTATTTCGACCAGCTTGAGTTGGGTAGCGCTCAGCTGGTTTTCGCCTGGGCGAATACTGTCGTCAAAGCTGCCATTCGGGTGGATTTCAAGGAGGCTGTTTTAAAGGATATCGACAGAACCTTATCCGGCCCAACAAAAAATGAATATTACCAGTCTGGTCTTTTTCTTCATGAAGTGGATACACATTTGGACCTAGCCTTAGAATATGTCCGAAAAGCCACCCGAAGTGGGGGCAACCCTCTTTTCTTCCAAGTGCATCGTGAAGCCCTTATTTTGGCCGATTTGAATCGAGGCAAAGAGGCCTTAGGGGTAGCTCAAGAAGCATTAAAACTTTCAAAAGAAGCAGGAAATAGAGATTTCATCCAATTGTGCGAACAGTTGATCAACAAGCTTAAGGAATAACTACCTTAAGTTCTCAGAGCATCCTTTGGAAATGCACACAGCATCTCTGACAACCGGGGTTGTGTAGGCCACCTCGGTTGTTTTATAGGTAATACTTAGATAAAGTACTTTCAAAATTGACTGTTCTATATAGTAAAACCTCAGGCTTACTATCTTTGTTCCTTTGATCAGGGCTTTTCTAAGCAAGTCCTAATTTTTCCACGCAATTGCCTTTGATCACCTTGAACGAACTATTCAAAGCCATCAACCGTCATATTACCTTATCACCAAGCTTAAAACAAGCATTGGAAGAAAGGCTAAGCAGTGTAGTTTTCAAAAAACGAGAAGTCGTCTTGCACCCTCATCAGGTCTGTACAAAAAGTTACTTCATCCAGGAAGGGATTTTACGGCTTTACTATTACAAGGAAGAAAAGGAGATCACCGAATTTTTTTCTGGTGTGGGAGAGTGGGTAAATTCTCCAAGAAGTTTTATGTCGCGACAACCCGACATCTATTACCTAGATGCAGTTCAAGAAACCAAGGCTTGGACATTGCATGTAGAAGACCTGCTCTATCTATTCGAGCACTTCCCTGAAATGGAGCGTTATTCTCGAATGGATATGGGAAGTATCTTTATTCATTTAATGGACCGTCTACATTCTCTACGATTTTCGACTGCTAAGGACAAATATCTGCACTTCTTGGCTTCATATCCGGACATCCATCATCATATCCCACTCGGTATGGCAGCCTCCTATATCGGCATAACGCAAGAAACCTTGAGTCGCCTCCGACGCCCAAAGAAATAGCTCTACCTTTTTTTGATCTAGGTCAAAGGATAGGATAGCAGGATTGTGGAAATTTGTTAAAAACAATGCAGCTATTAAAGAGAATTCTCATGATTGCGGTCCTCCTGTTTTTCGGCGGTATTTTATTCCTCTTCACCTATACGCCTGCGCTATCGGCAAAACACGGGCAACTACAAAGCAGGTTGTACCTAGCCGACGGAATGGATCAGGGTTTAATCGTCGGTTTTGGTGGCGGGTCAGGGGGCAATGATTGGGAAAGAGATTATATGAAGGAAAAACGGGAACAACTTCACCAGCGTGGATTTGCCATGTTGGCAATCGGTTACTTCAAGACTGGCGGAGACACTCCTGAAAACCTCGATCGCATTGCACTGGATGCGATTGCAGATACAATTATCCAGATCGCCAATCGACACACCCAAATCAACCCAGAGCGAATTGCCTTAATAGGGGGATCGAAAGGAGCGGAGCTCATCTTGAATTTGGCTAGTCGAGATTCTCGTTTTAAGGCAGTCATCGCCTTATCCACTTCTCACGTCAGCTTCCCAGCTACCACCATTACTGCCAATACTTCCTCTTGGAGTTTTAGAGGAGAAGAAGTACCTTATGTTCCTGCCTCTTTCCGCATTCTAGGGCCCACCCTGAAAGGAGATTTATTCAGCGCTTTCAGTATTATGCTTGAAGATAAGGTCGCGGTTAAGCAAGCAGAAATCCAAGTAGAAAAAATAGCAGGCCCAATTCTATTATTATCCGCTACAGATGATGAAGCTTGGCCTGCAACGAAAATGTCCAATAGAATTATGGAGCGATTGCAGGAAAATAACTTTTCTCATTCATATGAACACATTGTACTTACTGGTGGACATACCGCTCCTTTGGAGCATTTCGAAGAAGTGTACAGGTTTTTGGACGCCGCTTTTTCTGACTAACAACAGGACAAACCCAAGCTATCCCAAGCAGAAGCGCGCTATCCATCTGTTGATGGATAACGCGCTAGCCTTTGAGTGAAATAGACTTAAGTCTTTATCAACTAATTATTGCACCACCACTCGTGTGCTTTGGTGCCAATCTCCTCGCCGGACTTTCAGTATATAGGCTCCTTTAGGAAGAGCTCGAGTCGACATTTCCACTTTATAGGTCAATCCCTCGGCATAGCCTTGCTGTTGTTGCACGATCTTCCCCTGTAAATTATAAAGGATCAAGAATACATCCCCGGTCTGCGGTAAAATCGCATCCACCACCACCGACGCATTCTTCTCCACCGGATTTGGATACACCACCAACTGGGCAGCATCACTCAGCCTCTGGACAGCTGTATTTGAAGAAAAGCCAACGATTCCATCCGCACCTACCCATTTCAAGCGATACACGGCTGAAGTCGGCAATGGCTCTTCATCCACGAAAGAAGTGGGCTGTCGATTCGTTTCAAATGCTGGGATTTCTCCAATTGTCTCGAAGAAATCACCCTTCTCTTCTGCTCGCTGAATATGAATCTTACCAATAAATGGCTCTTGCTCTGACATTGGCCAATCGAGTACCACTTTATCTCGCTGAGATTGAGCATCAGGTGTAGGAACTGGCCTGGTGAGTAGTTCTGTTACGCTATGTTCCATCACTTCTCCATTTTCGCAGCCTTCTACATAGGTATTCTCCGGTAAGACCTCCTGGAAACTTGCAGGATTACAGCCAACAATACTAATGTCATCCAAGAACACCCGATCTGCATTACCAGAAGCATCGCAACGGAAGCGTAAACGCGTGTTAGCGGTAAACGGGCCTTGAATAGTGACAGACTCATTGTAGCGTTGCTCATTGACAAACTCATCATTCAAGTTCCATTCCTCCTGGGTGGAGAAGGTATTCCCTCCATCCGTTGATAATTGCAACCAAAAATCTTCGTTCGAATTATCCATACTGTTGGTCATGTAACTAAAGTTCACTTGAAGACTCTGAAAACCGCTCAAATCCAGGGCTTGAGTCGTAATGAAAGAAGAATTAGGATCGTTATCTCGCAAACGAATGCATCGAATTCCGCTATTGACGTATTGGCCATAGCGTCCTCTGCTGGCGTCTGAGCCACCGTCTATCCAAATCCCCCAATTCTGTTCAAAGTCATCACTGTATAGTGTATTATCGCATAGATCCTGGCAATTACTGTTATCTGTACTTAGAGTCAAATCCGGCATATCTGTTGGGCATTCATCATTACCCCAGCGCACCCAAAGGTCATATGTACCAGGAGCTAGATTAGAGATAGTAGTAGAACCTGTATTGTCCAAAACATTGTAAGGATAACTATTGCCTCCGTCCAGACTGAATTCGATATTGGTGCGACCGGAATTATCTGGGAAGGTAAAGGTAATGCTACCGTTGTCTTGATCACAAGTAGGATCGGATTTTGCAGCGGAGGCAATCGGAGCTGTACAAGAGGGTGGGGGAGTAATAGCAGCAGGATAGAGATATTCTTGCGGAATAATGTCTTCACTCACGCCACTAGCAGACCAGCGAAATTGAGCTACGGCACCACCTCCATTCTCGTAATACTCCATTTTAATGTCGTACTTGGCACCTTGTTGCATACTGAAGTTCCCCGTCCACTTTCTAGGTGCCTGATCTATCCATTTATCAATAACAAGCGTGCCATCAATCCATAAACGAACCCCATCATCCGTTGTAGTGTGGAAAGTATAATTTCCATCTAAAGGAGCTTGAATCTCACCTTCCCAGCGGATGGAGAAGGTATTTACCCCAATTGAATTATCAGGCGATCCAGTACCCCAATTGAAGTTGATAGTAGGATCTACTCTTTCTAATACCTGATTGGTGAAGTCGATATTATCAAAATAAGTGCCGCGCAGGCCAGTTCCCGTACCGGTTATTGGACCACCACAGTTATTGTCTTGATTGGTCAAGGTAGCATCAGCCAGATCCACTGGACAGTCCCCATTGCTCCAACGCGCCCTAAGATCATAAGTGCCAGGTGCTAAGTTATTGACGGTAAAACTCCCCGCATTGTCCGCTGCTGAATAGGGATAACTTTGCCCACCATTAATACTAAAGCTGATTTGACTTTGAGTCGGATCATCCGAGAAGGTAAAGGTGATGCTACCATCATTTTGATCACAGAGGGGATCTTGTGAAGTACTGGTAACAACCGGATCGGAACAAGCCGTCACACTGGCGGGATACAAGTAAGCGGTGGGAACAATTTGCTTACTCAATCCAGCAGTAGACCAACTCAATTGGGCCACGGCGCCACCGCCATTTTCATAGAATTCCATTTTAATCGGGTACTCTTTCCCTTCGATCAAGTCAATGGTTCCGGTCCATTCCGTAGGTGATTGTAGTATCCATTTGTCAATTACTAAGACATCATTGACCCATAGCCGTACTCCATCATCCGTACGAGTATAGAAAGTAAAAGTCCCAGTGCTCGGTGCCTCTACCTGACCTTCCCAACGAGCAGAATAAGTGTCGTTCCCAATGCTTGGGTCTGGAGAACCGCTACCCCAAGTAAAGTCGATAGTCGGGTCTATCCGTTCTAATGCTTGGTTGGTAAAATCTGAGTTATTGAAGTAGGTGCCGCGCAAACCGGTACCATTACCAGCTACAGGTTCAGGGCAATTACCGCCGCCATTGGTGATCGTGACATCAGCTAGATCCACGGGGCAATCTCCATTCACCCATTGGGCTCTTAGATCATAAGTCCCAGCTCCTAGGTTATTGATGGAGAAAGAACCCGCATCGTCAGCTGATGTATATGGAAAACTTTGCCCTCCATCGATACTGAAAGCGATCATAGTTTGGTCTGGATCATCCGAGAAGGTAAAGGTAATGGCACCATCATTTTGCCCACAAGTTTCATCTTGCTTACTGGCAGAAACCACCGGATCGGAGCAAGTCGAAGCCCCTACGGGATATAAATATTGCTTAGGGACAATTTGCTTCGTCACTGCAGGTCCTGCCCAACTCAGCTGAACAGAAGCTAGGCCGCCATTTTCGAAATATTCGACTTTGATATCGTACTCACGTCCTTGAATCAAGTTTATTTGGCCTTCCCATTCTGTGGCTGGTTGATCAATCCATTTATCAATCACTAACACATTGTCAATCCATAAGCGGATTCCATCATCGGAGTTGGTATAGAAGGTGAAGCTACCAGTAGTAGGCGCTTCTATCTTACCTTCCCAGCGGATCGAATAGGTATCGGCTCCCATGCTATTCAAGGGAGCAGCGCTACCCCAGTTGAAACTAATCGTTTCATCTACCACCTGCAGGACTTCTGCGGTCAGGTTTATATTATTAAAATAGGTCCCTGTTAAGCCGGTTCCATTGGCTGCCACCGGATTTTGTCCTGCCTGAAGACTGTTGATCCAATCTGCGATTAATTGGACCCCAGCTTGGTCTACCTTATTTTTTCCAAGTGGTGGCATAGCCTGATTGGTTCCTGCTTGATCCATACGATAATGGACCATAGACTTCGGTACAACTTGTGGCGTGATGGCGCTGGCCCCGTTAATCCCTAAATCGTCTAATAGCGCTCCATAAATTAGATTCTGGTCATTCAATGAAGTAGTGTAGCGTAAATCAAAGCCCGCTCGATTCCCGGTTCCTGGTTGATGACAGTAGGAGCAGTTCATGTCTAGGTAACTTCTTGCCCGATCTACTAGCGGCCGACTCTGGTCGTCTTTAGCCGCCAGAGATTGCAGCGCTCCCACATTGGCATCCGTGATATTGGCATCCAGGATACCTACACTACTCAAGCTTACGAGTTGATTTGCCGTAATACCAGTGCCAGGGTAAGTCATGGCTTTATTTAAATAGCGGGTTTTTAACCCCAGAACACTGCCTGCTGCTTGCTGATGGCAAGATTGGCATTCAGAGCGGCTAGGATAGTGCCATACCTGAGACACTCCTCCAACCGTGATTGTTTCGTCTAGACTTCCATCCAACAACTCGGCATCTGTCCCTGCGCTATTCCATTTGTAGGTCAAGTAATAATAGGCATTATCATCTCCTCTTACCTCAAAACGGGTTTCCAAACGTTTTCCTCCTAGTTCGAAATGCTTGATTAGAGCAGCCCCTTTAGGAAAACCCCAATTTCCATTTTCGGAGTACTGAATTTGTTCAGCAGCAGTATTATGAGAACCATCATTTGGAATGGCTAGCCAACGGAATTTCTCCGCTCCGTCCGACCAAAATGGCTCGACCATATCATAGGGGATAACTCCATCCTCTGGCTCTAAGGTTTGAACATTCTTGAAAGCTCCAGTTTGGGAAAGGAATTGTGGAGCTTGACCGCCCGTACCACTACTTTGCAGAGTATATAATTTCACATTATTACCTAGGCCACCTAGATAAATTTCTCCGTCATGGTCTTGTCCGAAGGTGGCTAGCTGGCCAGGTGTAAAACTGGTGATCTCCTCTTTAGTCCCCGTACCTTGCGCATTTCTCGTCACGACAAAAATCCGATTTTGAGAGTAGCCGCCACAAATATATTTACCTACAAGAGTTGGGTGATTGTTCCCACGATACACATAACCTCCAATCAAGGCGTTGCTCTCTGAACGCAAAAAGTCAACTACTGGCCCATTATATGTTCCCAAACCTATATCGGTTGTATTGGAGCCGCAATTCCCAATATTATGGTACAAATTACCCTCATATACTGGCCATCCAGCATTAGTGGCCTTTTTCACCACCGTAATTTCTTCCCTAGATCCTTGGCCAATCTCACCAATCCACAGCTCGCCCGTCTCTTGATCCATCGTCATGCGGTGCGGCGCTCTATGTCCAATTTCCCAGAATTCTTCAAATAAAGCACTAGAAGTACTCAACCATGGATTGTCATTGGGCACATAGTACCCAACTCCTGTGAATTCATCTGATTCCCCTGCATGTACCCCCATTTTTCTTCTAGGAGCATGGCTAGTAGCACTATTTTGATCGACATCTATCCGAATCACTCCGCCTTCGAAGTTATCTACAATGTTTTGGGCGGTAAGGTGACGTGCTTGATCTCCAATAGTCAAGTAGAGATAACCATCCTTAGCAAAAGTCAACCCTCCTCCTCGGTGCGTTTCTTCGTATAAGCGAAGGTTGATCATTTGCAGCTCCGAGCTAGGATCTAGTATATATGTTCCATCTTGAAAGGTAAATCTCGAAAGGCGCAAGTAGGTTCCATAGAAGGTTCCTGTGGTAGGGCAGGCAAATCCAGCAAATTGATTTGGCCCGCTTTCTCCATTCGGTCCTTTGGCGGTATAGTAGGCGTATACGTAGTTGCGATTGGGGGATCCAGCTTGTCCAAACTCCGGATGAAATGCCAATCCTAAGAATCCACCGTCCCAAACCACCGCAGTTCGATCCGATAAATCCGCTACCAAGGTCTTGGCCGACACATTGGCATCATTGACAAATTGGTGAATTACTCCTCCCCGAGAAGCAACAAACATCCGATTTTCATTGGGATGCATGGTAATTACTAGTGGATCATTGAAACTTAAGTTTGGGAAAGCGGGTGTGATGCCCCAAGTGACCGGACCACTACCGGCAGGCGTCGTTGCCGGAAGGTTCCCATCGAGGAATTTCCCAATAGGAGCGGCACTAGTTATGCCGGAAACCATTGGCATTTCCATTGTAGAAGCGGTAAATATAAATAATATGAAAAGCGGTAACCAGGGCCGCCTAAACGATCTACGGAAGAGCTTAGTTGCTATTTTTTGCATGGCGAAGTGTTGTTCTATATGGGTTTTAGAATACTTCAAAGGAGTAACTGCTGATCAAATGAACTTGATCAAGGGGGGGAGTGGACTAATTAGTACTTATGGGGTTGATCGACTAGTGACGGGTTAGAGAAAGGGACATGAAGTTTTCAAGAATGAAAGGGAACTTAGAGTGAGGGGGAAGAATCTCTCAAATATATACAATTCACCTATATTTAAAAAATATTATCAATTTAATTTAATTCATCTGCACCTAAAAGTATTTTCCGTCTATCCACTGCAACGTCCTGCTAGGCATCCAACTTGCGTCATAAGCTTTAAATCTCTAAATTCCATCATTTCTGAACAGGTAAAAAACAGCAAATGATGACGCGCCAAACTGATGATTCTCCAACTATCATTGAACCTGAATTTCTGGTCTACCCCAATAAGGTCATTATCCCAATCTATGTCTCTTTAATTGTAGTGATGCTAGGCTTAGGGATCTATTTGTTGATTGGCTTTCTCCGAGCTGGGGTAGTTTATCTTTGGATATACTTGATTCCTATGCTTATGGCTTTACATTACTACAGGAAAAAAATCAGGCTTTTACGGCCAACTGACCAAGCATTCCTATCCCTAAGTGAAAGGGGGATAGAAATACGTGATAAGGGACTCATTCCCTGGACAATCATACAAAGGACTTACCTCAAAAAAACAGGGAACAGGCGCTACGATTTGATCATCGAATATAAATCCACTATTGAGGTCAGAAAACACCCTACAGAATATTTTCTTGAAAGAAGATATTTTGATATCGACTTTCTCGGTTTTGAGGCTCAGCTGCAGCTCTATGAACAGAAATACATCACACTATGACTACCTCCACTACATTAAGCCCTTTTCTATCTTTCCTTGCCATTGCACTAGTCCGTAGGAGTCTCACCGCCTTAGTCTGTGGTCTACTTATATTATCTTTTCCCTCTGCTAGTGCTCAACAGGACACCATCATGGATGAAGCCGGAGAACAGGTTTACATCTATGATCCCAATTACGAAAAGATATTAGAGGAAAAGGCCCCTTATCAGATCAGAGAAAATGAACATGGGCTTAAAGGAGTGTATAATTTTAGCCGAAAGGGATGGAGTATACCTCCAGTGTATAACTATATTAGCTGGTCTCCTTCCTTTGTGCCTCAAACACCAGATGATCTGAAATATGATAGAAATTATGTCATTCTATATAAGGATGACCTCGTAGGAGTATCTCACAAGAATGGAACGCCTGTTTTTCCCGTTCGATTTCTTAGAGCTATCAATGTAGATTCATTGCCCAGGAGAGGGAATCTCTGGATTCTGCAAGATCAAAACCAGAGATATGGCTTGATCAGTGTACAGCAGGACACGCTTTTTCCTTTCGAAAACGAATATCTATCTTTCAATAGTCGCACCGGGCTGTATCGGGCCGAGCGTTACGGCAAGGTACAAACCATCAATGCATCTGGTGAAGTACTTAAGCCCTGGGATTGGTATTACCCTTCCATTGCAATAGAGGATAAAGTATTTCACCCAGCGAAGCACAATGGGCTCTTTGGCGTATACAATAAAGAAGAGGAATTGGTGCTGCCCTTTGAGTATTCCTTCGTCCGACATATTATCAAGGGTTACTTTGCGGTCAAGCACCCTACCAAAGGAGTCGGCCTTTTTGATATCCATTTCAAGCCCACTATCCCCTGCCAGTATGCAAGCCTTGAGGCGCTGACTCCATGGCAGATCAATATGGCTCGTAATTTTGATCCAAATGACCATCATCTGCTTGTCCAAAAGACGGCAGATTCTTTGTACAGCTTCATTGATTTAGCTGACAATCTGCTATCTCCACCTGTTTTTCACAAACCGAAACAAATGAAAGTCGTTCACGGAGTAGTATTCGACTATCTAGGTAGGAATCAGATAGCCCTTCGAACCCGTCAAGGAGAACTCCTTTTCCAGGAAGTCTTTTCCAAGGTAGATCCTGTCAGAAGCGCAAACAGCGCAGTGGCTAGGAAGCTTTTGCAGAAGGGAAAAACATATTTGGCGCTGTTTAATCAGGAGAAAAAGGCTGCCTTGTTAGACATGCAAAACCTGGCTATCCTAACTCCTTTTGTCTATGATGGCTTTACCGCCCCCGTATCCTATAAAGAGGATGAAACTATCCGCTTAATCACTGGACATAAAGGGGGCTTAATGTATCTCTTGAGATTGGATGGCACTTTGCTATCTGATTTGGGTTTCAAAAAGGTACAGGTACGATATAATGCCTACGCGAGCAATCGTGAAACTTTACTACGCTTCCCAGAAGCAGAGGTGGTAATGGAAAGGCCAAGTGGAGAATTGTATGTACTCATTGACAATACCGTAAAAAAGGTCGATCTTAAAGATAAGTAGAGTCAAGCCGGTCAATAGCGTCCTAGATTAAGGCAAATCATGAACCAGACCCATATCACCCGTTATTGGGCCAATTTCTTTGGCATAGCCCCCAGTGCATTCCATCAACCGGGTTATCGTGTCCTTCCTCACCAAAAACTCGCTGGTTTCCAAGGTGCTTGGTTGTACCAGAGAGCCGACATTATTATCCTATCTGTTCCCGCGGAGGAAGTACCATTGATGTTGAGGCTTGTAGAAGAACGGCCGCCTTCCGTAGAGGCCTTATTCACTGCATCCTACATTGATCACTTATTCGGCGACCGCGTTGATAAAGTCATTGGCCCTGCATTTCAGGGTTACTATCAGGTAGCTGCCGGAGAAGAAAAAAGCCCTTCCCAGGCAGTACTGCAGCTGGATTTCGAGCAGCATCAAGCAATTATTCACCGCTTATCCCAATCAGGAGATCCTACGGGCTGGAGTCATAGCGGCGTCTATAATCATAAAAGCATCTTATACGGGTATCGTCATCAAGGGGAGATCCGGGCTTTAGCCAATTACCGTTTTTTAGATGAAAATGTAGGCTTTATAGGTGTCTACACACATCCCGATTTCAGAGGGCGAGGGTTTGGGCAAGCCACCGTACAAGTAGCCCTTGCCAAATTGGCCAAGGAAGGGAAGACGGCTTTATATCAAACCCTCCATGCGAACATGCCAGCGATTGCAGTAGCTCGCAGGTTGGGCATCCAAGAGTTTGCAAGTCATGTAGCGGTGCGCCTAAAGCCTAGGAGTAGCAGCTAATCTCGCCGATACTGCAACCTATATTACTAATCAATAAATTAGCTATGAAACTAAAATTCTATCACTTGTTCCTGATTGGTTCACTATGCTGGTCAGCCTGTAGCAAAAGTTCAATGGATGATCAGGAAGCTGCTCCTAAGCACCAAATTATTTCTGAATTCCTAATCGAAGGGGAGGCACCGATTAGAGATACCCTAATTGGGTGCGATCTATTACTCAGAAAAGTAATGAGGGGAGGATCTCGCAGTAGTTTTGATACTTTTCCGGGTTATACCGAAAATGAGAGAGGCCATAATATCAAGGGGAAAGCATTTGACAATAGAGCGGGGATTTTTATTCATCGCCCCAAGCATCAAGATGCTTTGTTTGCTCTAGCTGAAATTGAAAACTTGATTGATCGCTTTGAACAGCCCGTTTTTAAAGGTGAATATGTGTATCCAATACTAAGCATCGTAGTTAGGGAACAAACTTACCGTTCTTTTCTCTATGAACTGCGCAGTCAGCCTCCTTATGATTTTCAGGTCAGCAAACACGACTTCAATGCCACCGTAGAGTTCAGTTTCTTTGACTTAGGGAGCTTGACACTTTGTGTTAATCCAATCCCTGCCGTAGGGCAGGTGGATATTAAATACCAGGGCTTTCTCTATACTCACGATGGAATGGATTCTCTGCAGATTGATGCCAATTATTCTGTAGTTATTAGTGACCAATGGTAACTATTATTCGATAAAGAGGGAAATTAAGAAGCAGGTAAAAACCAGGAAATAGTACAAGTGGTGCTACATAAACATATTGATGGAATCAAAATGGCTTTCTGATAAAATGGCATTTGGTCGGCGGAAAACACCGACCAGCGAGAACCGCCTATGTGAGTCTCTGTCTAACTAGCCAGATAGGTTTCCCTTCCACACCTCCCAAATAAAAATTGTTCAGGCAACAACGCCAGTCCAAGTTTCAAGATCATATTTAATCCTCATCTATTTCATTTGCTCTTCGAACTTGGAAAAATACCCAGCAATGATTTTCAATGGCTTATTTTGTGGTAAAATGAAGCATAAATGACATCCGATTTCCTGAGTCGCTGCTACCCGCAGCTAGATATAAGTTTGATTGAAGAAATAGAACGGGATTCCTCCATTAAGGATTTTCTGACGGGGGAATACATTGTCAAGCAAGGACAATACATTAGGCATCTTCCGATCATACTTGAAGGAACAGTCAAGGTTTTTAGTGAGGAAGAGGATATCCAGTTCTTATTGTATTACATTTCTTCAGGAGGTTCCTGTATTTATAGTTTTGCCCATATCTCCAACGAAGATCCAGCGACATTTTCTGCTGTAGCAGAATTTGATAGTCAGTTACTTTTGCTTCCCAAAGTAAAAGTCGATAAATGGTTGAAGCAATATCCGGCCTTTAGCAGTATCGTTCTCAGTGAATACCAAAAACATTATCAGGATTTGCTCAACACTACCAAGCAAATCATTTGCTATAATTTGGAAGATCGCTTGCTTAATTATTTGCAAATTAAAGCAGACTTGGCAAATAATAGAATTCTCCCGATCTCCCATCAAGATATCGCGGCTGATCTCGGTACATCCAGAGAGGTCATTACCCGCCTCCTGAAAAAATTGAGTTTAAATGGCAAGGTGCAGCAAGTTGGGCGAAGGATTAAAGTGCTATAAAGTGACAACTGTCACTAATTTTTAGGGTGTTGAATACTAGTTTTGAATTTTCAATTAAGAATACTGAAACTAGATTCATCATGTCTGAAAAAACCACACTCATTCCTGGTAATTCCCTAATTACCGATACCCCGGAAGAGGGGAGAGCCTTGGCTGTTAAAATGGCACGTTTAACGATTAAATTGACCCAGCCAGATGCTGAAGCCAGAGATCGCCTACGCCCTGTTTATGCCAATGACGCAGCTATGCTTATCGCCATTGGTCAAACTGTTGCGCTAGAGTTTGCTACCATCGCTCAAGCTAATAATTACTGGAAATAGATAAAGAATTTAAAATAGCTGAATTGTTGGATCGTATCTAGTCCATTTTGTAGCATGAGCTAGATACGCTTTTTGCTTTTTATTAGCGCCACAAAAAAAATATACTTCATCCTAACAATCAAACATTTACAATACATTATTGGCCTAAAAAAACGAAACAAACCGATTTTTTTGTCCTGCCAGCTATATTGAATTTTATTTTATTTTAGCATTTCAAATTCGACAAACCCTTAAAAGAGGATATGCTCACCCCCTGGGCCTCCTTTTGAAATTCGTTCCCCTGCAGATACATTTTGTGTATACCTCATGTAGATCGACTTCCTACAAAATAGGCAGTGGTAATCGTACGAACACGTAACTATTGCTAAATACTTATTTCCTGATTGTAATTTTAAGTTTGTTCAGGTCAATTTATCTAACCGAGGTAAAAGCAACTATGACGTTCCGTTTAACTTTAAGCCTATTTCTGTTCGTTTCATTTTTATTCCCTACTTATCTTCTTCAAGGGCAGACAGATTCCGCATTTATTCATCAGATCAACACAGATACGCTTTTAGTGCCCAAGATAGTCCAAGCCAATGAATTGGGTGCTCAAGGGAAAGTCAAAGACTATGCCTTGGCTTGTGATACCGTACTGATGACGATCCAGGAGAAATATGGAGAAAAAAATCGGGTATTCATTGAATGGAAAATCAATAAAGCTATTGCCCTACTTTACTACGGCGATTACTCAAACAGCAATGGCCATTGCGAGGAACTCGTCCCTTTAGTCACAAGTGTAAGTGGTTACCATAGCGAAGACATGGTAAACCTCCTGAATTTGCGAGGTGTCTTATCCCGGAGGCAAGGGCAGATTTCTGCTGCTAAAGACTTTTATGAGGAAGCCATTAAAGTAGGCCAGGAAGTCATGGCCCCAGAAGACCTGATAATGGGCAGTTTGTACAATAATTTAGCCTTGGTATTGGAGAAAACTGGCAACTATTACGAGGCGCTTCCTCTATATAAATCTTCTTTGGAGAATGCAAGATTGGCTGTAGGAGAAGAAGATGCGGAATATGCAGCTCGCCTCGATAATTTGACCAATTTATATTGGCATCTCGGCAAGTTGGATAGTCTGATTTATTTTCGTCGAAAAGTAGTTAACATTGCGGAGCGCACCCTGGGTCCAAAACACTATCTCTATTCCCGGTACCTCTTTAACCTCGCCACCGAGTATCAACGCTTAGACATGAGCAAGGAAGCCCTTGATCTCTTTAACAGATCCAAGGAAATTTTTGCTGCACAACTTGATACGGTTCAATTTGAATATGCTGATCGCCAAAAGTGTGTGGCATTTGCCCTAAATCGGCTAGGCCGGTATGAAGAAGCTTTACAATGTTTACAAATAGCAATAGACATCAATACCGCTCTTAATGATAAAGAAAATATAAGAGCTGCCGAATATCTAACCAGCCTTGGCTCTATCCATGCTGCCGCTGGACAATCAAATGAAGCCATTGCGGCTTACAAAAAAGCTATTCAGTCATTTGAGGATATGGAACAAACAGATGTTTATTGGTACCCCAGCGCCTTGCTAGCTTTGGGAAACCACTACATGGAGAAAGGTCAGTTCGCAAAAGCCAAAAAACAACTGGAATTAGCCTTAGCCTTCTTCAAAATTCCCGCCCGAAAGGAACAGGCTTTTTATCTCGAAGTTTTGCAACCATTGGCCTATAGTGAGGCTGCTCTAGGACACGAGGAACGTGCCTTAGTCTTGATGGACACTATACATTTCTTAAGAAAAGAATATCATCTTCCCCCACTCAAATACTTTAGCGCTAAGGAACAACTAGGTTTGGTTCAAGATCTTTCTTATTGGCGGCAGCGATTCGAGTCGTATTTAGATAGAGCCAGTCGTCCTCAAAAAATGGTTAACATCGGGTTTGAGAATAGCATCCTATCCAAAGAATTAATTCGATTAAATCAAGGCGAAGTTTTATCTCAGCTCAACCAGAGTGACTCGCCTACGCTAGTTGCAGATTTCAAAGAATGGCTACAACTGAAAGCTACATTGGGAGAACAGTATCGGATACCCCTCGAAGACCGTATTAGTTCATTTGATAGCTTATTGCGCAAGGCCAACGTCTTAGAAAGTCAATTGGCCCGTACAGCCTCCTCTTTTAGGACAGCCCATGAAACAATTGATTGGAAGCAAATCCACGCTAAGCTAAGCGCAGGAGAGGCCATACTAAACATCACTCATTACCAGGGAATTGATGATCGGGGGGGAAGAACAGAAGAAGAATACTATGTCGCTTACTTACTAAAATCGTCTCACGAAGTTCCTATAAGAATCCCTTTATTCGAAAAATCTGAACTTTCGAATATCAAAGCAATTCGAAAGCTTTATAGTCCCAGTACTAGTATGGGCTTGAATAAACTTATATGGCAAAATCTCGCCCCGCATCTGGAGGATATTTCGACCATTTATTATAGTCCCGCTGGTCTTTTCCATCGATTGAACCTTGGGGCTATTCCAGTTGAGGGTGGCGAAATACTAGCAGATATCTTTCAAATTCAAATGGTCAGTAACCTCCGGGCATTCAAACAAGGTAATACGGATCAATTTAAACAGACGGCACTTATCTATGGAAATATCAAGTATGATCCACAAGGATTTTCTGGATCAAAGTTGGAGAGTAGTTCCATTGAAGAAAATATCGGACGAACGGCATTGGAAGAGGTCGGGATTAACCAATATAGATCCGGAGATAGTCAAAACTGGCCCCAGCTTCCTTGGACTGCCCGTGAAACCAAAAATATATCGGAAATACTGGACCAAAATGGCCTGCGCGTAAAGGTAAAAGAACATTTTCAGGCTACAGAGGAATCTGTTAAACAGCTTTCCGGTACATCGCCAAGGGTTTTACACTTTGCCACGCATGGCTATTTCTTCGATGACCCCTCAAGCAATTCTAAAAATGGATTCCGAACTTCAGATCATCCCTTAATCCGATCAGGCTTAATCCTAGCTGGCGCAAACGCCGCTTGGCAAGGTGAAGCATTGCAGCAAAAAAAAGAAGACGGTATTTTAACCGCCTATGAAGTTAGCCAACTCGACCTAAGCCAAACAGAGTTAGTCGTACTTTCCGCCTGCGATACAGGCTTGGGCGTTATCCAAGGCGATGAGGGTGTTTTCGGACTTCAACGAGCCTTTAAACTAGCAGGGGTCAAAAACATTATTATGAGTCTGTGGAATGTAAAAGATCGGCAATCAATGGAATTTATGACTGCCTTTTATCAGGAATGGTTAGAAAAAAACCAGGATATACCGACCGCCTTTCAAGCAGCCCAGCGCAAGTTGAGAACTCAGTACGCAACCCCCTTTAATCCTTTTTTATGGGCAGGTTTTGTGCTTGTTCATTGAATAGGACTTAGGCCAAAAGGCGATTTACGATTGACAAGCACCTCCAGAATTTGAGTCATCCTAAACTATTCAAAAACTCAAGTACTGATAAATTACCTATTCCTCATTTACAAAACATTAGCTGGCATGTCCATTCCCCGCTGTCTCCATTCTCTCATTTTACCTCTATTGTTTCCGCTCTTACTACTTGGTCAAAATGATAGCGCCTTTATCCATCAGATTAATCTTGATCCGGCTCTGGTCCCTGTCATGACAGCGGCCAATGAAGCGATGAATCAGGGAGATATCAAATCATATATTACACTTTCCGATAGTTTAACTCAACTCATACAAAACAAGTATGGCGATAAAAACCCTGTATTCTTTGATTGGCGCTATAATGCAGGTGTAGGGAATCTTTTTAACGGGAACTATGCCAAGACCAGTGAGATTGCTGATGAGCTCGAAACATTAGCACGGGAAGTGGTAGGAGAGGTAAGCGAAGCCATGCTTAGTGTCTTTAATTTGAAGGGAGTCAACTATCGACGACAGAACAAGCTAGACCTAGCCAAAGATAATTATGAAAGCGCTATTGAGATCGCTATCCAAATTTTGTCGGATGATGACCCTATCCTTGGAAGTTTGCAGAATAACCTGGGGATGATTTATGAGATCAAAGCCGATTACTATCAAGCTCTACCACTCTATCAACAATCCATCGCCAATGCCCGCACGGTTTTTGGGGAAGAACATGGAGAATATGCTTTGCGTTTGGCGAACCTAGCCAACTTGTATGGGCTTATCGGCAACCAAGATAGTCTTATCCATTTGCGCCGTAAGGTCCTAAGAATTAGTGAGAAGGCCTTTGGGAAGCAACATCCGTACTATGGCAGACACCTATTCAGTTTAGCTGTCGATTACTGTGACTTCGGGCTAACTACGGAAGCTTTAGATATGGTCCTGGAATCCAAGTCTATTTATGCTTCTCGGCTGGATACGATCCAAACCGAATACGCCAACATTGAAATGCGCTTGGCCTTTATCTATGACGAAATAGGTCAAAAGGAAAAAGCCATGATTCATATGGAGAATGGCTTAAATATCATCCGGAAAGTAGGGAGCGAGGAGAGCATCATTTATGCTGTCTTCCTGAGTGGAATGGGAGAGTTGTATTGGGCCAATGACTCCTTGGACACAGCTACCCCTTATTTCGAACAAACTTTAGCCATTTTAGAAAAATTTGATAAACCAGGTAGTCATCGAAGTTTGGACGCTCGATACCATTTAGGGCAAATCCACAAAGAACGGGGAGAAGATGCAATGGCAAAAAAATACCTGACAGAGATGGCTACCACTGCTGCTAGTTTTTTAGGCGAAGAACATGACTTCTATCTAATGGCTCAAAAAGCATTAGCCTCTGTCTATGAGAAATTGGGGGAGTTTGATCAGGCTAAAACAAGCTTGTTAAAAATTCATCAGATCAGGAAAGAACATCGATTACCAAGAATGAAATACTATAGTAGTACGGAGCAGTTGGGACTCAAAGAAGAGATTCGAACCTGGAATGATCATCATGAATCCTTCATACAACGCATGAAACCTAGTCAGAATTTGATAGAGGCAGCTTTTGAAAATAGCATCATCAGCAAAGAGCTAATTCGGCTGAATCAGCAAAAGATGCTGCAACAAATACAGACCTCCGGTGACAAAGAGTTGCTAGCTACCTACGCTGAATGGCAAGAGGTACGTAAAATACTAGGACAACAGTTCAGCGTTCCTAGCGATAAACGAATCACTTCTTTTGATAGTTTAAAAGCAAAAGCTAACGATCTGGAAAGTAGTCTATCGATGAAGTCCTCACGGTTTCGTTCAGCCAATGAAATGTTGGATTGGCAAGAACTACAAGAGCGATTAACGGAAGATGAAGCTTTAGTCAATTTAGTGCAATTCCACTATGTTACACCTAGGGGTACAGTAAGTGATAGTACTTATTATTTAGCATATATACTTTCAGGCAGGGAAAAGAAAGTGCTACGAATCCCCCTAATGGAAGAAAAACAATTGAGTCACATCCGGGCAACTAAACAGCTTTACCATCATTTGGGGCCCAAAAGCCTCAATCAACTCCTTTGGAAGAAACTCGCCCCCCATTTGTCAGGTGTCAAAAAGCTGTTCTTTAGCCCAGCGGGTATTTTTCATAAGGTTAACTTTTCAGCCATTGCCATTGCCCCCAATCGAATCATTGCGGATGAATATGTGGTGAGAAGAATAACTAACTTACGACAGTGGTATGAATCAGAGATTGCATCATCGGCTAAGACCGCATTCTTGTATGGTGGAATTCAGTATGGTAGGGGAGAGGAAGTAGTAACAGTATCCGATCCTGCATCACTTTCATCCAGTAGAAGTCTTTCAGTCTTGGAAGAAGCTGCTCTAAATCTTTATCGTTCCTCCAAGCAGTCTTCTTGGCCATCACTTGCTTGGACGGACCAAGAAGTAGAGTCCATAGAAAAAATCCTTCTAAAGGCAGGACTAGCGGTTGAACTAAAAAGGGATAGCCTCGCTTCGGAGGAATCTGTCAAAGCAATGGGCTCCCCTTCTCCACGCATTTTACACTTCGCCACTCATGGTTATTCTTTTGAGGCTCCCAAACGAAATACTCAAAATACTTTCCGAGCTTCTAATAACCCTTTGATTCGCTCCGGGCTCATTCTAGCAGGAGCCAATGCAGCCTGGAGTGGAAAGCCATCTACAGGAGAAAGGGAAGATGGAATTTTAACCGCATATGAAGTCAGTCAGATTAACCTTAGTGATACGGAATTGGTTGTCCTTTCGGCTTGTGATACTGGCTTAGGAGAGATCAAAGGAGATGAAGGTGTCTTCGGTCTTCAGCGTGCCTTCAAACTGGCAGGGGTCAAGTATGTAATCATGAGTTTGTGGAATGTGAAAGATCGCCAATCTATGGAATTCATGACCGCTTTTTACCAATCGTGGTTAGAAAACGGGGAAGCCATTCCGGAGGCTTTCCAAAGGGCACAGGAAGCGCTAAGGCAAAAGTATGCCAAACCTCATAATCCTTTTCTTTGGGCAGGATTTGTACTGATAGAATAGATTCTACAGGCTTCGCCCGACCCCATCTCACTCTTCAGGCTTACGGGTCTGTACCTGAACAACACTTCCATAAAAAAAGACGGCTTCCTATCTGCTAAATAGCATGGCAGATAGGGTTAGCACTGTATATGTAATCATTTTACAAAAGCCTATTTATATAACCTATTGCTACAATCACATTCCTATGACCTTAAAACCCATTTACACCCTAGCATTCTGTTTCTTGCTGACCTATCAAATACTTGGACAAACTTCACCTATCCCCCTCCAAGAAGAACTGACAAACTTGGGAATTGATAGTCTTCATCAAATCAAGAATGCTTTATCAAGGGCTGGTAAATCCAAGCAATTGATCCCAGTACTATTGGTATTGGAAGAAAAAATAAGGGCGGCCCATGGGAGCCAGAGTGCAGCCTATGTAGATATTGTGTCTGGGCTCTCCTTCACCTATGAAGCACTAGCAGATTTCGAAAAAGCTAACCTGTACTATGAGCAGACGCTACATTTGCTAAAGGAAACGCAAGGGACTTCGAGTCCGATGTACATTGTCAACCTAAGCTATTACGGGGATTTTCTAAAAAACAAAGGTGATTACAAGGCGGCAGAGGCGATCCTTAAGAAGGCTTTTGTCCTCGGACAGCAAAATAAGGACAAGTTCACAGATCTTTCCGAATTTTGTGCAACCTACGGTTTTTTGGGGAACTATTATCGGGATAGGCAGCAATATACAGAAGCGCTGCCCTTATACCTGGAGCAACTCAAAATCTATCAAGAACAGATTGGAAACCAACATACCGAATATGGAGCAGTCTTATCTAATTTGGCGGCAGTCTATCAAAGAATTGGCCACTATGATAAAACACTAGCTTTGGAGCAAGAATCTGTGAGAGTTACCGAAAAGTACCACGGGGTAGATAATTTCGCCTATGGGCAGCGGATCAATAATTTGGCACTATCCTACAGTGCTTTGGAAGACTACGAAACCGCCGATTCTCTATTTGACATCGCCCTTTCGAACGCAGCTGAAATTCTCGGAAAAGATCACTACGAATATGCGCTTCGCATGCAAAACCTGGGGGTCAATTATTTATACCTGCAACAATATCCAGAAGCCCTGGCAATGATCGAAAAGGCTCGTGCCATTATCTCGCAGCAGCTCCCCAAAAACCACGTCCAGCATATCAATAACAGTTACTTCTATGCCCAAGTGCTAGCGCTAAATCAACACCCCAAAAAAGCTGTTGAGGTACTTGAGGAAGCTGTGACCCCAGAGGATGACAGTAAAGATTCCTCTCAGAATCAGTTAGGTTTAAGTCATTTCAGAGACGCCGGATGGATCTTAGAAGGAGGTGCCCAAGACAGTATCGTGGAAGCCTATTACCTGGGTTCTAATTCTCAGCAGCTACAACGACTGCACCATCAATTTGAATACTTTAGCGAACAAGAACAACTTCGCTACCTCAGGATGCTGGAAAAAGTAAACGATAGATTTGCTTCCTATACATACCGGCACCAGGAACAGGTCCATTTAATCTCTCATTGCTTAAATAATCGACTTGCGAGCAATGGCTTGATCCTGCGCAATAAGCAGCGACTCCTTCGCGCCATGCGAATTGCGGGGAATGCCACCTTACAGTCCAGGTTTGCTCAGTGGACTCAACTAAAACGAAAGCTGGCACAAAGCTACGGTCAAACACAAAATCGGACTACAGACATCCAAATTCTCCAGGCGGAGGTTGAAGAACTTGAAGGAGAATTGTCTAGAGCTTCAGTATCTTTTAAAGAAGCGCTGCAACCAACGCGCTGGGAAGAAATAAGTCAACATTTACAAGAAGGAGAGGTAGCCATCGAATTTTCCGCTTTTCGGTATTATCCTCATCATAACTATGAAGCTTCGGATAGCACCTTTTATGTGGCCTTCCTAGTGCGTAGAGATGATCTACATCCCAAAATGGTCTTCTTGTTTGAAGAAAAGGAATTGGGGGAATTGGCTCATATCCGAGCCTTTTATAGGGCGGATACAAGTTATACTGCAAACCTCTATCATCTAATTTGGAAGCGGCTAGCTGGGGAACTACAAGGCGTCCACAGTATATACTATTCACCAACCGCTCTTCTTCATCAGGTCAATTTCGGTGCCATTCCAGTTGGTAAAAACGAAACGCTAGCAGATCGTTTTCAGCTTTATCGAATGAGCAGTACTAGACAAGTCATATTTCGCGATACTAACTCAAGGCAATATGAAATGAAGGCCGCCTTATTCGGTGACATTGATTACGATCACTTCGATGAAAATAAGGAGAGACATAGGCCAAGCGGAAGCAAGGCTGTCCAATCACCTAAGGTGCTTCAATCACTGGCCAACCTAGAGCGTTCTTCCGCTGAACAATCGTGGACCGAGCTTCCTTGGAGTGCGCAAGAGGTCCAACAAATCCATGAAACACTCCGTTCTGCAGGAATTAAGGCCGATATCTATACAGAAAGGGGAGCCAGCGAATCGGCCTTTAAACGACTCTCCGATCTAGCACCTTCTCCGAGGATACTGCATCTGGCAACCCATGGGTATTTCTTTCCAACTCCCGAAGGGAAGGCTAAACTCGGATTCCAAAGAGCTTCTCACCCTTTAATCCGCAGCGGCTTAATCTTAGCAGGCGCCAATCAGGTCTGGAAAGAGAAACAGCAACCCAAAGGAGAAGATGGTATTCTTACTGCCTACGAAATTGCTGAACTCGACCTCTCCCAAACAGAGTTGGTGGTTCTTTCCGCTTGTGATACTGGTTTGGGAGATATTGAGGGCAATGAAGGAGTTTTCGGCTTACAGCGGGCATTTAAATTGGCAGGGGCGAAGTATATTATCATGAGTTTGTGGAATGTGAAGGATCGCCAGTCCATGGAATTCATGCGTCTTTTTTATAAAGAATGGCTCGAAGAGGAACAGGATATCCCCAAGGCCTTTCAAGTAGCTCAAAACAAGCTCCGAGCTAAATATGCCAAGCCTTGGAGTCCTTTTCTTTGGGCTGGTTTCGTGCTCCTAGAATAAGAAATTCTTATTCCACCCGGAAGCGCTCGATCAGGTGCACTTCACCACTATCAGCGTTCTCAATGATCAAGTAGTACAAACCTTCCGATAACGCTAGTGTGGTTTGGTAGTTAATCGGGAATTCTTTGGTTTCACCCCCAAGTTCCAGCGGGATGGTGTGCCTGGCCTGATAAGATTCGTAATCTTCCTGCTTATTGGTGAAGATCAAAGCCTGTAGAGTCTGATCCGAACCACTTTCGAATTTGATATTTCCTTCTAGGGAGAAATCAATCTTGCCATCGGATCTAGAGAAGACTTGATCGCGATGAGGTTGTTGGATCTCAAGCGTAAGACTTAGACTACGGGATAAGTTACCCATTTCCGCCTCTAGCAGGGCATTTGGAGCGAAATTAGCAGCTATGGGTCTTGAGTTAGCTGGCTTCTGCTCCTTTCGCTCTGGTCTTGGAGGTGGAGTGGGAGAGGAAGGGGATTCTGTTGGTTTTTCTTCTTCTATGGTTGGGCTGAACTGCTCCTCTTCTGAAGGTTGCATAGGCTCGTTAGGAGCAGTCTTTTCGATTGGGCTGGGTTCTGCAGTAGTCGGAGAGTCAGAGGCAGGATTCCACAGCCAACGAACGAGAAGTATCACTAGCAGAGCAATCCCCAGGCGAATGCCCCATTTGTAGCGGCTATAAATCGGGGGGGGCGCATACTTTTCGCCCATAACTTTTAATTGAACTTCCAGTTGATCTTCTTCAGCTGGCTCCAGAAAACGATAGAGATCTTTATTAACCTGCACCTCTGCCGCAAAATCCCGATCGGCAACCAACTTACCCTCAAACTTAGCCAAATCCTCACCTTGTAAATCTCCAGCTAGGTATCGCTCTATATCTTGGTATTTTGTATTTTCCTTTTCCATAGTTTTTGAATGATGACTATTAGAAAACCCTACAGCATTGAACTGCCCCATGCTACCGCCACATAGCTCTTTTTACTGTAGCTCTTTAAACCGTCGATCAGAACGGATTTTTTTTACCAGCGCTTCCTTACAGTTGAACTTCTTCTTTTTGATGTAATTCTCCGTGTAATTCAAGTCTATTGCGATCTTCTTCAATGGGATTCCCAAGAAAAACTGTTTGAGGACTTTTTTACATTCTTCACCCAGCTCTTCCAATTTCTCCCTAAACAATTTCTTCTGTTCTCGTTCTTCTATCTCCTTGACAATATCCTGTTCATCTTCAGGAGTATTGCTGCTGTCCAGTTCAACCACTTGTCGGTGTTTTTTCTTGAGTTGGCGAAGCCAGAGGAATCGTGCTACAGCATACAGATAACTGTAGAAAGTCTGGGTCAATTCAAAGTCGGCTTCCTTTGCCCTTCGGAAAATGATAATGATCGCTTCTTGGAAAATATCCTTGGCCTCATCGGCTGAACCATTATTCCTTTTTACCATGGTTGTGATCTTCGAAAGGTACTCTCGATAGATTTTTTCCAGAATTTTCTTGTCGTGATTCAATATCCCAGTAATGTACTGATGGTCAAGGTTTTTGGTACTGGTAGAAGCCATGTATTTGATAGAATTCCCTTTTTTCAAAAAAAAAATTAGTGTCTATGGGTAACCTTCAATTGACTTAAGGGATATGGTGCTAGAAGAAGAGATCAGCTATGGAAAAGTAAAACATCCTTTGAACAAAGCTAAAATAATTAAACATGAGTTGCAAATAAATTTCAATCAAATATCAGGCATCAAACATCAAGTGATAAACTGACTTTCAGTCTCTTATCTCCCCCCACTGATGTAATATAACAGGCCATCTTGTGCTTGAGGTCGGATCGGTCTCATACACAACGTCATCCAACGGACCGATCCCTTAGGGTCGTCCGAGTTCCTAGCTATTTGTTCGGTTTCCCCCAACCGTTATGCCTCCTGCTGCACAGCGGGTTGGTAGGCTAATGTTGTATCACATACCATCCAAATCGCCCTTTAGTCTAACTATTTTCTGGGTCGACAAGCTCGTTCCCAAAAGATTAATTCAAGTCTGATTACTTCACCAAGGCTACAGCCCTATGATTACAGGTAGCCTTAAATCCCATATGCTTTATGAGAAAGCAAACTCAAAACAGTAACACAAAAACAGTAGCAAAAGTATTCGAAAAGGTGACCATTACCGTGGCCCATCAAACAGCCATTAAAGGGGGAATTATCATAGAAGAGATTATCGACAGTTAAAATTTCGCAAATCCCCAATCTACAACTCGTACAACAAGCCTGGCTATAGATTTTTTCAAGGAGGTATTCTTTCTAATTCTATAGCTAGGCTCTCCTCACTATCTTATTCCTCTATCCTTCCAATGTTTGTACTTTTTCTCGCAGCCAGGTCTTTGCAGTGAATTTTTTGTCCCGACTTAATTCTTTGTCCATCCAAGTGGATACTGCCCGCCTTGCCACGCCTTGACGAAGTTTTCGAGCAGAAGCCTTTAACAACTCCACTGTATTCAGTTGACTATTGACTCTTTCGGGAGTGTATAAGCGATCTCTGGAGACAAATTTCTCAAAAGCTTCAATTTGAGAAATCAAAAAGTCATAGACATCCATTCTTTGCAACAACTGCTCAAAAGTAGCTCGAATGATAATTATGCGCGTTCGCAGTTGATATACCTTGGAAAAATTGTGATTGTAAAGGGTTGAAATAGTATTCTTGAAGTCTTCCTGATGAAAATACCAAACGCCTAAGTTAGCCGTCATCGCGTCCTGCTTAATGCTCGGATCAAGAAAAACCTGGTATTGCTCAATGAATTGCCGAGTCCAAACAAAGTCCTTGACAGTACAGCCCAATAGGCAAATGTTATTGAATGAAACACCCGTCATCTTATTATTCTCTATGATAAGATCATGTTCCAAGCCTACCTTATACCAGTCTAAAGATTCTTGATGAAACCCCTGTATCCCTTTATTAATCTGTCGATTAGTAAAATTTAATCCACTTAGGAATATATTTCGTTGATCATCACGTGACAATTCCCCCATGATAGGGAAAAAGGCATTCTTTAAGGCATAGAAAGTTTTTTCATTGGAGGTTTCAAGTAAAGCCCAAACTAACTTGTAAATGGAAAACAACGGATTTGTGACTAGGGAATCTTCTTTTGCAATTGAAGCAACTAAGGGTTGTAGCGGCATTTCACTTTTCTTGCGCAATATTCGATCTCTGTTCTTTAAGCCGATACCATACTTATATTTTGCCAGAACGTAGCAGTAGTCTAGTTCCTTATACATCCGATCCAGGGAACTATCTGCTAAGGTATATTTTTCGGTCAAGGGATGATTGTAGTACAGATAATCTAACTGAATGCCCTCAAAGTAATTTTCCTCATCCCTAAAATCTTCCTTTAATAATTGTTGCTTCAGTTCTTGTACCTCTTTTACAAATTGTGGGTAAGTATCTCTCCTACTCAGTGCTTTCACGTATAACTTTCGTGCGACAAAAGTTTGTTGCTCCAACTCTAACTGTAGCAGGTATTGCTCCAGTAGTTTGGTAAATTGGGATAATACCCTCCTTAGTTTATAATCGTTAAAGGGTTCTTTGGGAAAAAGTTTACTAAACATTCTTTGATCAGTTAACCCCTTTCCATCAAAATGGGGATAACTCGCCTTTAAAAGCTTATAAACCAACAATAATCGCTTATTGGAGTTGTGAAATGGAGACTGTATAAAGATTTGAAATCTCTTAAACTCCTCTATTTCGAGAGATTGTAGCAGTAAAATAAGTTTCTTCCCCTTCATGTAGCTATAGTGGATTTTAAAAAGCAATATATGGCCTAAAAAAGCCATATAAGCTTCCTTCATACTCGACAATTACAGTGAAACAATCAACCACACACAAAACACTTATTTTTAAATAGTTACACACAATAATAACCAAAAAAAAGAAATCAAAATCGCAACAAATATACAAAAATGTCTCTTTCTAGACGGCAAAAACAATTTACCTTTAACGCACAGGCAGGAGGAGTTGTATAGAATTAGCACTTCTTGCTTGCACACCATTATTCTTGACGACCGATCCCCCAAGTAATCCCTATGGTACTTACAAATGGCTTCGGAGATTAAGATGTCTCGTCCTCACTAAGTAAAGATTCAGCAGGCTCTGTGCTATTGATACAGCTGAATTCTATTGATCTTCTTCTTCATTCAGTAACTGTTCTAGTCAAAAATGCATGTTACCCTCACAACTTCAACAATATGTTGACGAGTAAAGTGTATTGCATTCGATCGGACTATCGTATAGCCTCAAAATCGGTTTCCAAAGTACAACACTAAAAGCAAAGTCATTCCATCGCAAAACAGGAAATGCCTTTGTCATCTTGCCTCACTATCCAAGTTTAAACAGCTTGGAAAGGTTGGCTTATAATCCTATTAACTATCCTTAAAAATTCGCTACGACCACCAAATCTTATATCTCATGAAAAACACCTATTTCCCCAGGCTTCATTCCGGGTTTCTCGGATTTTTGCTGTTGCTAGTACTCAGTACAATAGTAGTATCGGCAACCCCCAAAGGCAGCTCCGAGGAATCTGGTCGCCAAGCTTCCAGTACAGCAATGCAGGAAAAAATATTGGGTGCTGAACTCTACTATCAGCAGTTAGAAAATCAACAATACCAAGTCTTTCTCACCAAATACGTGAAGTCCGCCTCCAATAGACTAAGTAGCTTTGAAACAGTGGCTCTTCATGAGCGAGAAGCATTTATGCTTCACTCCACATTGCAACTCGAACGTGTATGTATAGAAGAGGTGCCATCTCTAGAAATGATGTCCTGTGGGCCAGAAGGAGCAATCAAAAAAATAACCTATTCTGCTCTGATCATGCTTTCGTCTATGCCCGGCGGATTTGATATCACCTGGGGGCAATACGGAATTGATAAATCCCCTCTGACTAATATTGAATCTACCAATGCAATTGATATTGCCCTGAGTGTACATTTACCAGATCCGATGGAGGGACTGATCAACTCTATGCCCCATCTGCTTGAATTCCCTCCTCACCTGATTTGCGCCAATGAAATTCAGGCCATCGAACTTCAAGCTGAAGACGGTGATGGTGATCAAATCACCTATAATTTTAGCAGTCCACTTTCGCCCAAATCTCAGAATCGGGAAGCAGGAGGCTTCGCCACTCCAATGTTGGCAACAGATGCCGTACATGTGCTACCGAAAATCACTGGTCGCCCTCCGTTGAAAAGTCTCCCATTTAAACCAGGCTTTTCTGGCACTCATCCTTTGCCAAAAGAGAGTTGCCGCCTAGATGCAAAGTCAGGGCAACTTTCACTGGAGTCGACCTTAAGTGGGCAGTACCTGATTGGCCTCACCTTAAAAGATTACCGAAAAGAAAAATTGCTGAGCGAGCATCAGTGTGTGTGGTTACTTGAAGTATTGTAATCACTACATGTAGGTTCTCGCTCATATGGCTGTGGCCGATTAGGTCACAGCTAATAATTCTGTTAGAGCACAGTCAAACCCTGCCTGTGCTTCAACTCAATTCCTTTGCACTATCAACAGCATGGAGTCCTGACTCCATATGCAAATTATAACCCATAAATCCCGTTTCATGTACTCAACCTCTACCTCTCGTAACTTCCTCAAAACCATCTTATGCTTAGGGATACTCTCTCTGGGTCACTTTTCCTTTGCCGCCGACTACTATTGGGTAGGGGGCAGTGGGGTATGGACTGATCTTAGTCATTGGGCTACGACCTCTGGCGGATCAACCAGCCATACGATCGTTCCTTCACCTTTAGATCGGGTAATTTTTGATGCCAATTCATTTACGGCTGATGGGCAAACAGTCGCAGTCAACTTTGAGGTTTTCTGCGATCGTCTAGAAGCTAGCAACCTAGGGTTTCAAGTCAATTTTGATTTCAATTCTGGATTCAACGCTTCCTCTGGTATTGATATCTCCGGAGACATTGACTGGACTCAAAGTGGAAACCTCACTATTGGCGCTGGTGGCCTGAACCTTGGTTCGGGCGCTACTTTAACGTCAAATGGCACCAACAATATTACAGGAGGAATCGTCATTCAAGCAAACGCCAGTCTGATCCACAATGGATTGATGACGCTGGATGGGGATTTCGAGTTAGTTTCGGATAATTCATACATTCAAAATTCTGGAGAAACCAATGTTACCAATGGTAATGTCATCCTCGGAAACAACGCATTGTATCACAGTAAAGGCGGTTATTGGATGCGTATCTACGACGGAAACTTACAGATGGTAAGTGGTGCAGAGTTTAGAAAGGATCGAGGATACATTGATTTCAGAGTCGGAGATCTTGTCATTCCTGGCGGAGCCATTTTCAATACTGGGAGCGGTCAACGGTGGATTAGAAACGGTGGCTTTATCGCTGAGGCCAATAGTACAATTACCGTTAATGGAGATTTTATGGTGTTATACGATGGAGGCTTGGACCTAGATCCGGCAGCCAACATTCTAATTTGGAATACCTCCAATATCTATTTTCGAGCAACGCAGTTTGGTCAGCACACCATCCGGTCATCGGGAATAAACCTTAGAAGGCTTCAGTTTGATGATACCAATCGTAACGCGGAATATAGCCTACTTGACGACTTAACAGCTTTAAACGATGGAGTCTTCCTGTATTCTAACAAGTTTATTTCTAACGGGTTTCATATTCAGGCCTACCATTTTTACTGCTGGACAACAGGAGTGGTAGCTATTGACTTGACCGGAACTGATTCGGTCAATGTTAGTAGTCAGTTTCGCTTGTATCCTAGCACCAATACGACTTTGACATGGGATACCCCCCATATTATTTGGGAAAGCACCGACCATCAATATTTGTTTGCCGGTACCAACAACAGTTTTGACACACTAGAATTCCGGTCAAATAATACTGGAGATCGATTAATACAGATTCAATACAGTACCACAGTTAAGAATGTTAAGGTACATGCTAAAGGGGAGCAAAGGATGAATCTGTTGAATGGTTCTACCTATGGTAAATTCGTTTGGGAATACGAGAAAAGCACCATCAATACGCCTGACTTGTATATGCAAGGAGGGAATACATTCCAAGATACCTTCTCCATTCGATCTAGCGGCACTATGCGTCCCAAATTGCGCACTCATGGTAATAATACTTTTGGTGTTTTTGATATTGGAGATCGAGTCAAAGAATGGGAAATACAGGCTGGAACCGTGCAAACCAGTAGCGAAATCACCCCGCTGACTGGTACCTGCGAACGAACGATCCTAATCACTAGTAATTCATTAGGAAGTGTCGGTAAGATCTCTCAGGCAAGTGGTACAGTTTCCGGCGACTACTTGCAGTTGCAGGACAATGATGTTTCCGGGGGAGCCACTTTCAATGCAATTAACACAGCCGACTTAGGTAATGTAAGCGGATGGAACATTACAGCGATTCCTGGTCAAGACTTCTACTGGATCGGGGAAAATGGCAACTGGAGCGATCCCAATAATTGGTCTTTATCCTCTGGAGGAGTCCCTTACTGCGCGATCCCTAGCCGAATAGACAATGTCATCTTTGATGCCAATTCTTTTTCGGCTAGCAATCAATTTGCGAGCGTAGATGTCCCGGCCGAATGCAATGACATGAACTGGAATGGAATCGTAGCCGGAGCTGGCCTAAGTAACAATCAACTACTAGAAATATATGGCTCCCTAAAGCTGGATGCCAATATGAATTTTGCCTACTCCGGTCGCATGGATTTCCAAGCAATAGATAACAACAATACGGTAGAAACTGCGGGTAAAGTGGTACGAGAAATGCGTTTCGAGGGTCAAGGACAATCTACTGGAGTCTGGACCTTAGTGGATGACCTCACCTCATCCAATTGGGTTTACATTAATCGTGGCACTTTCAATAGTGATGGGAATAACATCACGGCTTACTCCATATCTACTTCCAACAGTACCGTCAATTTTACCAATGGAACCACACAAATCCAAGTGCAGCATCGCTTTGAACCCAATGGAACCACCATTCTAGATATGGGTATAGCTGATGTCCTTTTTGAAGCGAACAACCAACATATGTACTTCAGATATGCCAACGGACATACTTTTAATGATGTGACATTTAACCAAAATAGTACAGGAGGGCATCAAGTAATCATTGAGCACAACCACAATTCTTCCTTCAATAATTGGGAAGTTAATCAAAAGGGCTCTTCCTGGGTTCGTTGGGACCATAATTCCAATAATGACTATGATACAGTCATTGTAAATCAGACGAATCGGGGCTTTACCCGTTTATACAATACGCGCCAAGATACTTTTGGTGTTTTTCAAATGCTGCACACCGGAACAGCTAATTACGCCCCAAGGTTTGAGGTTCATAGCAACTCCCATAGTCTACAATTTGATAAATTCGAATACTTCGGTGAAAACGATATCATTCCTTATTTCTGGGCAGATCGAGGTTTTTCAGCTGACACTTTCACCACAAGAAATCTTAGCTACATCAGGTTACACCCCAGCTATACTTATACCTTTGACACCTTGGGGATACAGGGTAGCTGCCTGCAACGTACACTACTCCATAGTAGAACCGGAGGATCTCAGGTCACACTGGATGTGGCCAGCAGCGCCCATATCGATTTTGGTCTGATAAAAGACATGAACGCAACCGGCGCGGGGACCTATACTTCTGGCAATACGATTGATGGAGGAAATGTCAACGGTTGGCCTGTTGGCAACGGTGTAAACCTGTATTGGGTTGGGGGTACGGGGAACTGGAATGACCCGAATCATTGGTCACTCACCAGTGGCGGAGCACCAGCGGGCTGTATGCCTAGCCAAGGGGATAACGTCTTTTTCGATGTGAATTCCTTTACCGCATCGGGGCAAACGGTTAATATCAATGTAACGGCGAGTTGTCACAATATGATCTGGAACAACGTCAACAGTCCCAGTTTGATTGGTGGTAGCACCCTAAATATCCACGGCTCCTTACGGCTAGCACCAAATCTTAGTTGGAATCACTCTGGGTGGACCTATTTCCAATCGCGGAATACAGGCAACACGATTACTACAAATGGAGTCCAGATGCGCCAGATCCAGTTCCTGGGAGACGGTGTATATACTGGAGAATGGACCTTACAAGATAACCTGGATGTACGCTATGATTTATATACAACTTATGGAAGCTTCGTTTCTGGAGGTCATCGTGTGAGTTGTCGAAGTTTTTTCAGCAATAATAATAATGTCAACACCTCGGTAGACTTCACAGGAACCGATCTCATTTCTGTTCGTCATCGATTTGAATTGCACAATAACCCAACTTTTAATATCGGCAGCGCCAATATCCAATGGCAAAATATGGAAGGAGGGTATTATCGTTTTTATGGGTATGGAAAAACCTTCAACGACCTTCTGTTTGATCATGATGATGGTGCCAACCGGATTGAATTGCACCACAATAATAATGTGCAAAATTTGGTCATTAACTCGACGGCCTATCCTACCGTTACTATAAATGGAAATTCCAGCTACAATGATGTTAATATGGTATTTGACAACAATACCACTTTCATTCCTCAGGTAACCTTCACCGGGACTAATAACATCAATGTATTAAGTATAACCTCTTTGGGGAATGGAGGGCCCTATATCAATCTCAATAACAATAACACCTTCAATGATTTAGTAGCCGCTGGGCTGGGAACAAGGCTCTTGCTTGGAGCCGGCCGAACACAGACGGTCAATGGTCTTTTGGCACTCGGCAATGGTAGTTTTCCTGTCTTTGTGAAATCCCAGACGGATGGTTCACAAGCCACCATCTATATGCCGGAAGGTGAGGTTTGTCTAGATTTCATCCTCTTACAGGATATAATTGGCAACGGTGATCCTGATGGAAATGGCGGAATTAAAACATCCTTTTTTGCAGGGAATAGTAGTGTAGACTTAGGTAACAATACCAATTGGCAATTCAGTTCCTGTTTTGCTTACTACTGGGTAGGGGATAGTGGTAATTGGAGTGACTTTGCTAGTCACTGGGCCACTTCTTCTGGAGGAACTACCTTTCATAGCACGGTACCTGGCCCTACAGATAATGTTTACTTTGATGCCAACTCTTTTACCACCAACAACCAGAATGTAACTGTAGATGTTGCCAATGCCGAAGCACATAATATGACCTGGCAATCGGCCCTTTTCACCCCAACGATAACAGGTAATACGCAAATCAATATTTATGGAGACCTGGAATTGATCTCCAATATGAATCAGGATTTTACGGGCAACTGGAATTTTAGAGCAGCAGACAATGGAAATATTCTCAATACTGCTGCTAAGACTATGGGTACCCTCAATTTTTACGGTGGAAATGATGGAGAGGGAGAATGGATTCTACAGAACACCCTAAGCGTTACTAGTGATATCAATTTAAACAACGGAACCCTGATTACCAATGATAAGGCCATCAGTGCTGCCAATTTCAACAGTACTACAGCCAATACACGCTCATTGCAACTAGGCGCTTCTACTGTAACCATCAAAGATGGGAATTGGAATCCTGCGACCTTAAGTGGTGCAACAATGGATGCGGGGACTTCCACTATTATTATTTCCGGGACCAATACGGCTGGTTTCTTAGGAAATGGACTCACCTATCATGATGTCACTTTTACTACAAGTAGTAGTTTGAGCGCTGACCTAAGCGGGGCCAATACTTTCAATACGTTAAGAATAGAGCCGGGATTGATTTTGACTGTTGAACCCGTAATACAAACCATGACGGCTTTGGAGGCAAATGCGAGTTGCGACAACTTAATCACAATCCAATCCAGTGTAGCAGGAACCCCGGCTACCTTCAGCCAAGCTACAGGAACAGTCGACGCTTCCTTCCTTAACCTAAAGGATAACACAGCTACCGGGGGAGCTACTTTCAATGCTAATTTCAGTAATGACAATGGGGGAAATACAGCTTGGACATTCAGTGATCCACCGCAACTCTTGGTAACCACAGGTACCGGAGCAGTAGATTGCGTAACCAATAACGATGGTTTCGCTGAAGTGAGCGGCATTAGCGGGGGTACACCTCCTTATACCTATCTATGGTCTACCTCAGAAACCACCGACCGAATCGAAAATCTTATCCCCGGATCCTACACCGTAGTGATTAGCGACGCATCAGGTTGTTCCGTAACAGAGCAAATTGAAGTAGTCAATGAACCTGCCAATATCACGGCCACTAGTTTTATCGCTTCTGATACGGAAATTTGTTTAGGCGAGACTATACAATTCACCGCTGGCACTCCCCCAGAAAGCGTCGCAAGCTACCTTTGGGATTTTGGAGATTTCAGCACTTCTACGGATCAAAACCCTAGTCATACCTTCGCAGCTGGGGGCACCTATACAGTAAGCCTATCCTATCTGGATGGCAATGGCTGTCCTGCAATTGTATCACAAGACATCACCGTCTCTGACCTGCAAGTAACCGTAGCCAGCAATAATATTGCCTGCTTTGGGACGAATGACGGCAGTATATCCATTACAGCTACTGGCGGAGCCAAACCGATCCAATATTCCATCGATAATGGAGCAAATTATTTTACAGATGGGGATTTCATCGGCCTATCTCCTGGCACTTATCAGGTTATTGTCAAAGATGCTTTCGATTGTACCACCGGCGTACAAACTATCACCTTAACAGAACCAGCTTCTGATCTAAGTTTTACAGTAGCCATTACCCACGTGAGCTGTAGTGCTGCTACAGATGGAGCTTTGACGATTGTACCAAGTGGCGGCACGCCACCGTATGACTATTCTATCAATAATGGTATCGCTTATCTGAGTACGCCTAATTTTACTGATCTAGGGTTCGGTTCATACAATGTTTTAGTTCGAGATGACAACAACTGTGTAGCAGCTGTACAAGTAAGCAATATAGTGGTAGAAGACAATGTATTGCCAACCATCAGTTGCCCCGCCGATGTTTCCGAAACAGCATTGCTAGGGGATTGCGATGCAACGCTAAGTGTAGGATCCCCAACTACCGATGATGATTGTGGCATAGCAAGCCTTATCAATGACTTCAATGGAACGGCTGACGCTTCTGGGACTTATCCTGCTGGTACTACCGTGGTGACCTGGACGGTGACTGATGTGAATGGGAATACCGCAGATTGTAGTTTGAATGTGACAGTGACAGAAAGTACAGATCCAACCATCACTTGTGCTGGCGCGATCACCGTCAATAATGATGCCGGGCAATGCCAGGGAGCAGTAGCCGTTATAGCCCCCAGCTATTCCGATAACTGCTCTGTTCCCCCCGCACTCTCTTTGAGCAATGATTTTAACAATACAGCTGATGCCTCCGACACCTATCCAGTTGGCTTAACGGTAGTGAACTGGACCGTGACAGACGCAGCTGGTAACACGGCTTCCTGCACACAAGACATTACAGTACTTGATGTGGAAATGGCGAGCATTAGTTGCCCAGGTGATGTTACAGTAAGTACAGATAATGGTTCTTGTGAAGCTACCAATGTAACCTTAGGGACCGCTACTACTACGGACAACTGTACCTCAGTCACACCGACCAATGATGCCCCTGTGTCATTTTCGCTAGGTACAACTACAGTTACCTGGACGGCAGATCATGGTGGTGGAAATGTGGTGACTTGTGTACAAAATTTAACAGTCACTGATGGTGAAGCACCTAACATCATCTGTCCTGCCGCCATTACAATAACGCCAGATGTAGGCACTTGTACAGCCACTAACCCTGTTTTGGGTATAGCAACAGCAACGGACAACTGTGCCACCATCCTCCCGACAAATAACGCACCTTCCACCTTCTCAGCAGCTACTACTATTGTGACGTATACGGCTGATGATGGGGTGAATCCAGCTGTCACTTGTATGCAAGAGGTCACGCTTCTCATCTCGGACAACGACCAGGATGGTATTTGTGACAGTGGTGACCTAGATGATGATAATGATGGGATTTTGGACATCAATGAATGTTCTTTCGATGAGTTGGTGCGAATCGGTTTTGAAGGGGCTCAAGCCATTAACGATGCTGCCTCAGCCAGTGATCCCAAGTCAAATTTCTTCAGTGGATTTAACTTTTCAGGAACTGATGTGGATTATATCATCAGAAGTCCAGATTTCGTTGCTGACATAGTAGGAACACAGTGGTACATGTCAGGAGAAGGGAATTCATTCGCCGTCATTCAAGCCTCAAACAATACACCAAAGAGTTCGGGCAATGATGGACTAGGGTTCTCTATCTCAGCCACTGAGTTAGCAGCTGCTGGTGCTGCAAGTGGCGATCCATTTACTATAAGTTTTTTGTATTCTCCAGGCTGGAATTATTTCGCTGCCCGCCCTTCCGATGCAGATTCAGGAATTGAAGTCTGGTTTGGTAATGGTACTTTTAATTCCTTCGCAAGCCTTCCGCCTACTACCAATGCAACTGTGACAGTAGGGGCCTGGTCTCCCACCCAATTTATTGGCGGTTTCCCTGTAATGCCAACGGATAGTTGGGAGGTATTTAGTAGTAGCTTTACCTGGACAGGTGGAGATGTGTACATTGCCGTACAGGCAGTTTCTGGGCCTCAAACAGGAACTGAAACGATTTTCTTTGATGATATCCAACTTGTTTTCCCCCAAACATGTGCTAATACCGATGGCGATGCCTTGATCAATGCCTTTGATACGGACTCTGATGGAGACGGCTGTGTCGATGCTATCGAAGCAGGGCACACCGATCCAGACGACGATGGTATCCTTGGTATATCACCGGTAACAGTAGACGCCCAAGGGCTTGTCATTGGTCAAGGTGGGTATACCGGGGGAAATGATGCTGTTCTTGATAACACCGATACCTCGGCCTGCTGTGACCTGTCCCTGAATAATGTCATAGCCAGCGATGAAGTTTGCCCTGGCGCAGGTGACGGTAGCATCGTGGTTACGGCCACCTGTACAACCTGTGCAGCAATCGAATACTCATTGGATGGCGTAAATTTCCAGTCGAGCAATACCTTTACAGATCTAGTACCTGGCACATACAACATTGTAGTCCAAGATACCGCTGATCCTGACTGCCGCGTCACGGCAAGTGCTACGATAAATGCAGGTATTGATAGTGAAAATCCGGCAACGCCTGTCCTGACAGACATCACGGGTGAGTGCGAAGCAACCGCCATCGCACCAACGACCACGGACAACTGTGCTGGAACTATTACCGGAACCACCAACGATCCACTAAACTACACTACCCAAGGCACACATGTAATCGAGTGGACCTTTGACGATGGTAATGGGAATACAATCACTGTCAACCAGAACGTAATCGTCGATGATGTAACTGATCCCGTAACGCCAGTATTGGCTGATGTCATAGGCGAGTGTGAGGCAACTGCCTCCATACCTAGTACCACAGATAACTGTACTGGAACCATTACAGGGACCACCAGTGATCCATTAAGCTATACTACGCAGGGAACACATGTGATCGAGTGGACTTTTGACGATGGTAATGGAAATGTGATTACGGTCAATCAAAATGTAATTGTTGATGATATAACTAATCCCGTAACGCCAGTATTGGCCGACGTCATAGGTGAGTGTGAGGCAACTGCCTCTGTACCTACCACCACAGATAACTGTACTGGCACCATTACAGGGACAACAACTGATCCATTGACCTACAACACACAAGGTACCCACACCATTGAGTGGACCTTTGATGATGGCAACGGTAATGTAGTCTCCGTCAACCAAAACGTAATTGTAGAAGATGTAACCGATCCCGCTACTCCAATACTAGCAGACGTTACCGGAGAGTGCGAAGCTACTGCGACCGCACCCACCACTACCGATAACTGCTCGGGCACCATTACCGGAACAACAACTGATCCATTGACCTACAACACACAAGGTACCCACACCATTGAGTGGACCTTCGATGATGGCAATGGCAATGTGATCTCCGTTAACCAAAATGTGATCATTGAAGATGAGACAGCACCTGTGGCTGCTTGTACAGATATTACTATAGATCTCGTCGATCGCAATACCTACAGCTTGACGCAAGCCAACATTGATGCGATTGCTGCAGGTACTTCAGATAACTGTCCTAGCGTATCCTATGCCATTACCGCAGGAACTACTGACTACGATTGTGACGACCGCAATGCTCAGTTTGTAGTGACCTTAACTGCAACAGATATTGTGGGTTTAACTCATAGTTGTACCGCTACAGTGACCATTGCTGACCCAAACAGTGTATGTAATGATCCACCAACAGCCGTTTGCCAAGATATCACCATTTTCACAGGCGCCAATTGTGATGCCTCCATCGTCGCAGCCGATGTGGATGGTGGTTCTACTGACCCTGACCTTGACCCACTTGATCGAGTAGTAGATAATGAGGGACCATTTGGAGTAGGTACGCATAACGTTACTCTCACAGTTAGTGATGGAGAATTTAATGATAATTGTACCGCCACGGTGACAGTAGAAGATAATACCAACCCTATTGCCTTATGTCAAGATGTGACCGTACAGCTCGATGCGAATGGCTTAGGAAGTCTTACTAAAACAGATGTAGATAATGGATCGAATGATGCATGCGGAATATTGTCCCTGTCCTTAGATGATGAGGAGTTTGAATGTAAAGATATTGATGCAGGCACAGTTGTAACATTGACCGTAGTGGATAACAACAGTAATTCTTCTACTTGTACGGCCAATGTTACCGTAGTCGATAATATAGCCCCGGTTGCTAGTTGTAATGACATTACTATACAGCTTGATATTGCGGGTAGTGCCTCTATTACTAGTACCGACATTGATGCGGGGTCCAATGATGCCTGTGGTATGGATAACAGCAGCCTAGATGTATCCACATTTGATTGTAGCGACATCGGGGATAATACAGTCACATTATTAGTTGCCGATGTAAATGCTAACCAAAATTCATGTACTGCGACTGTTACCGTGGAAGATCAAGTGGCTCCCGTAGCTACATGCCAAGACATTACGATCCAACTTGATGCAACAGGCAATGCCGACATTACAACGGCTGATATTGACAATGGCTCAAGTGATGCTTGTGGTATTGCCAGCTTAAGCCTTGATCAAACAGACTTTTCCTGCTCAGAAGTAGGACCGAATACCGTAACCTTAACGGTCACTGACAATAATGGTAATGCCTCTTCTTGTACTGCAAATGTAGCTGTAGAGGACCTTGTAATTCCTACAGCCACCTGTCAAGACATTACCATCCAACTTGATGCAACGGGCAATGCCAACATTACGACGGCTGATATCGACGATGGCTCGAGTGATGCTTGTGGAATTGCTAGCTTAAGTCTGGACCAAATAGATTTTGCCTGCTCAGAAGTAGGACCGAATACCGTTAACTTAACTGCTACGGATAATCATGGAAACACCTCCACTTGTTCGGCACAAGTAAGTGTCCAAGACCTAGTTGCGCCCGTAGCCACATGTCAAGACATTACCATTCAACTCGATGAAAATGGCGATGCTGCCATAGCTACTTTGGATATTGACAATGGAAGTAGTGATGCCTGTGGTATTGCAAACCTTTCCCTCGATCAGACCAGTTTCAGTTGTGATGATGTTGGCCTAGCGGTATCAGCTGACTATTCCTTGGATTTCGATGGCATTAACGACTACTTAAATGCTGGAAATGATCCCTCCCTTAAGATCACAGGAACAGCCGTTACGGTAGAAGCCTGGATTAAGACACCAAACTTCGTCTCTTTGATTGAAGGCGACATTATTAATAAGCAACAGCTAGCGGGAGAAGCAGGCTATTTCATCAGAGCTGGAGGCAATGGTGACATACAGTTTTACATCGGAACTCCTGCTGGGTGGAAGTTCGTTCAGGCTAATAGTGTTTTGACTACCAACACCTGGCACTATGTAGCGGGGGTTTATAATGGTAGTGATATGAAACTTTATGTTGATGGAACGCAAGTGGCCATAACGACCGGCGTGACAGAAACCATTGATGATACCGACAATGACCTTTGTATTGGCTGTCAACTAGATAACTCTCACCGATGGAGAGGCCAGATAGACGAGACAAGGGTTTGGAATATCGCAAGAACACCAGCAGAAATTGCGGCCAATTACAATCAGACCCTAACAGGGAATGAGCCAGGTCTAGTCTTGTATTATGCTATGGAAGATGGTCCAGGTAGTCCAACTGTAAGTGATCTATCAACTGAAGGTAATGATGCTATTCTAACCAATATGGACCCAAATACAGATTGGGTCAATGGGGTTCCTGGCCTGAGTGTGGGCAGTAGTGATGCCAATCAGGTTACGCTTACTGTAACTGATAATAATGGTAACTCGAATAGCTGTATAGCTTACATCACAGTGGAAGATAAGATAGCTCCAGTGGCACTTTGTCAAGACCTCACTGTTCAATTGAATGCCAATGGCGATGCCACTATTACAGTAAATGATATTGACAATAGCTCTAGCGATGCTTGCGGCATTGAAAGCCTGGTACTAGATGAAACTTCCTTCGACTGCGCAGATGTGGGAGAAAATGAGGTTATGCTAATTGCTACCGATGTTAACAATAATGCTGATACTTGCTATGCCACCGTAACGGTAGAAGATCAAGTAGCTCCAATTGCCCTCTGTCAGGATATCACTATCCAATTGGATGCGGGAACAAATAATGGAGATGGCACTGTTTCCATCGTTCCGGAAGATATAGACAATGGTTCTAATGACGCTTGTGGAATCGCTAGTCTCGCTCTTGATCTTACCGACTTTGATTGCGGGAATGTTGGTGCGAATACCGTTATACTTTCCGTAACGGATAACCACAATAACGTAAGTACATGTTCAGCTGAAGTAAGCGTCGAAGATAAGATTGGTCCAGTTATTTCCAGCTGTCCCCCAGATCAGGTACTAGCAAATACCCCAGGGGATTGCTCCACACTCGCAAGCTGGGCTATTCCTGCCCTTTCTGATAATTGTGATACAGCACCTATTGGCATATTTACGGCTCCCGGTGTCAATATCGTTCTGAATGCCTTTGGGCAATTCCCTGTCGGTACCACAACGGTTACATTTACAGTCACAGATCAGCATGAAAATGAAACGTCATGTGATTTCACCGTCACGGTAAATGATGTAGAACCGCCTACGATTACAAGTTGCCCTACTAGCGATATCACCGTTGACAATGAGATAGGGCTTTGTGAGGCGGAAGTTGACTATGGCGTTTTGATAGCCAGTGACAATTGTGCAGGTGTCATATTCACAGCAGATACGGACCATGACATCGATGGAGATATCTTTACAGTCGGCACAACACCCGTAAGTTTTACTGCAACAGATGCAGTAGGTCTACAGACGGTTTGTAGCTTCAATGTCACCGTGAATGATACAGAACTGCCGATTGCAAATTGCGAAGACATCACCATTCAATTGGATGCAGCAGGTTCAGCTACGATAGTTCCCGATGATGTCTTTGTCTCAGCAACCGACAATTGTGAAGTCGATAATAACAGCTTGGTTATTGATCAAACTAGCTTTGATTGCAGCCAGGTGGGAGCAAATACAGTGGAGGTTTCCATTGATGACATCTATGGAAATACAGGCACTTGTACATCCATAGTAACGGTAGAAGATCAAGTAGCTCCAATTGCCCTTTGCCAAGATATAACTGTCCAACTAGATGAAAATGGCCTAGGTAGTATTTCTACTGTTGACATAGACAATGGCTCAAATGATGCCTGCGGCATTCAAAGTCTTAGTCTAGATATAACCAATTTCAGTTGTACAGATGCTGGCGGCGATAACACAGTTAGGCTTACCGTCTTGGACAACAATAGCAACTCCAGTTCTTGTACTGCAACTGTAACTGTAGAAGACAATGTAGCACCGATTGCCCTTTGCCAGGATGTGACGGTTCAGCTTGACATACTAGGCGATGCCAGCATTACTACAGCAGATATAGATGATGGTTCGAACGATGCTTGTGGCATTCAAAGTCTAAGTTTGAATAACAATGACTTCACTTGTGCAGATGTAGGCAATGCCAATACCGTTATTCTAACCGTTACTGATAATAATGGAAACATTAGTTCATGCCAAGCCAATATAACAGTTGAGGACGAGGTAGTGCCAGTAGCACTTTGTCAAGATTTGACCATCCAACTAGATGCAGCTGGAAATGCAAGCATCACTGCCTCACAAATTGACAATGGTTCTAATGACGCTTGTGGCATCGATATTCTAAGTGCTACCCCTAGCGTATTTGATTGTTCCGACATTGGCCTCAACACTGTTACATTAACTGTTGTTGATGTCAATGGTAATCAGAGTACCTGTAGCTCTTCTATCACCGTGGAAGATCCTGTAGCACCAGTGGCCATTTGTCAAGATCTTACTGTTCAACTGGATGTGGCTGGTAATGCCTCTATCACTCCTGCACAAGTAGATAACGGTTCCAACGACGCTTGTGGAATCGGCTTGCTATCACTCGATAATGAGACCTTTGATTGCGCTTCCGTAGGGCCAAACACTGTAACCTTAACTGTCGTAGACAACAATGATCAAGCAAGCACCTGTACAGCAATCGTTACAGTAGAAGATAGAATTGAGCCGATAGCGCTGTGCCAGGATCTAAGCATTCAATTAGCCCCCACTGGTACAGCATCGATTACAGCAGCTCAAATAAATAATGGTTCCAACGATGCTTGTGGCATCGCTAGCTTTGCCATAGATATTACTGAGTTCGATTGTGACAATATAAACGCAACTAATACTGTAAGTCTTACCGCAACAGATGTCAATGGTAACAGCAATAGTTGTACAGCAATCATTACCGTAGAAGATGCTATTGCTCCAACAGCAATCTGTCAAGACCTTACAGTACAATTAGATGCTAATGGTGATGCCACTATTACAGCAAGTTCAGTTGATAATGGATCCAATGATGCCTGTGGAATTGCTTCCCTTTCATTAGATGACACCGATTTCGATTGTGCTGATGTAGGCGCTAATACAGTGACCTTGACAGTCACTGATGCCCATGACAATGTAAATACCTGCACTGCTAGCATTGCGATCGAAGATAATGTGGCTCCGATAGCGCTTTGTCAAGATGTGACGGTACAGTTGGATGCCAGTGGTACAGGTACATTGACAACAATAGCAGTAGATGATGGGTCCAATGATGCCTGTGGGGTCGCCCAGCTAAGTCTGGATAATACTGACTTTACTTGTGCTGATATTGGAATTGCCAATACAGTCACTTTGACCGTAGTCGACAATCATAATAATAGCAGTACTTGTACCGCTAATATTACGGTCGAAGACAAGGTGGCGCCGGTAGCACTTTGCCAAGATGTAACGCTACAACTTGGCGTGACGGGAGAGGCTGTCCTAAAACCATCTCAGGTAGATGCAGGCTCAAACGATGCTTGTGGAATCGCTGATGTTGACATAGATATCACCCATTTTACTTGTGATGCTATTGCTACTAACAATATCGTAACGCTAACCGCTACCGATATCAATGGCAATACTAGTATTTGCACCGCTACTATCTCAATAGAAGACAATGAAGCACCTGACGCCAGTTGTAAAGCGGCTACGGTACAACTTGATGATACGGGCAATGCTAGTATCACCATAACAGATATTGATGGAGGATCAGTAGACAACTGTGGAATTGCAAGCAGAGAATTAGACCGGACTGATTTCACTTGTGCTGATATTGGCGCACTCAATTTTGTTACCCTAACGCTTACAGATGTAAATGGCAATGTTTCCACCTGTGGGGCTGGAGTCATTGTTGAGGACAATGTAGATCCAGTCGCACAATGTGAAGACATTGTAGTTCAACTGGATGCAACAGGCCAACTAACGATTAGTCCTGCTGATGTAGACGGTGGATCTAATGATGCTTGCGGTTTGACACCATTATTCCTCAATGAAACCACTTTCACTTGTGCTGATATCGGCGATAATACGGTTTCTTTAACAGTAACGGATGACAATGGAAATGAGAGTACTTGTGAAGCAACGGTCACGGTAGAAGACAATGTCTTGCCTATCGCAAGTTGTCAGAATTTAGTGGTCCAACTCGATGATACTGGCACCTCCAGCATCACTGCTGCTCAAATTGATAATGGCTCAAGTGATGCCTGCGGTATTGCAAACCTGAGCCTCGACCTATCGGATTTCGACTGTTCAGACGTTGGAGCCAATACGGTTATACTAACTGTTACAGATGTGAACGATAATAGCAGTACCTGTCCCGCTATTGTAACCGTACAAGACAATGTAGCACCTATTGCAGTTTGCCAAGATGTTAGCATACAATTAGATACCAATGGAGAAGCAACTATTTCAAGTTCGATGATCAATAATGGTTCCAATGATGCTTGTGGTATTGCAGATCTAAGTCTGGATAAAATGGATTTCAATTGCTCGGATGTAGGTTACAATACCATTACATTAACGATCAAGGATAACAATGACAATACAAGTAATTGCGTAGCTAACGTAATGGTAGAAGACCTAGTAGTACCTGTTGCCCTTTGTCAAGATCTTACTATCCAGTTAGATGCAAATGGGGAAGCCTTAGTAGAGGCTACAGCAGTAAACAATGGCTCTTCAGATGCTTGTGGAATTGCAGACTATAACTTCCTAATGGGAACGACCGAGTTAATCACCAATGGTGGTTTTGACACTGATGCGGCAGGCTGGGCCATAGATGGAGTACATGTAACTTATTACAACAGTGGTGGTAATCCAGATGGATGGTTGTGGTTAAATGGTGTGGGTAATAGTGGATTTGACCCTTCAGCCTCACAAACTGTTTCAGGTTTAACTGTTGGTCAAGTCTATACGCTAAATGGATCTACTCGCAATCATGCTAACTGTTGTGGAGCTTTTGTCGGACAGGCTGCCTTGGCAATCGACATAGATGGAATTGAGCAAACGACTATCAATAATCCTGGCACAACTTGGACTGACTTTAGTCACAGCTTCACCGCCTCAAATACTACGCATACATTCCGCTTCCGATCTGAAATAAACGGTCATGATACAGATATGGGAATAGATAATATTTCCATCAGCGGTACAGCCATGGAGTTGGGTTCCAAAGCCTTTGATTGTAGCCAGGTTGGCTCAAACACAATGACGCTACAAGTGACAGACAACAACGCTAATGCAAGTACTTGTACTGCGAACATAACGATCGTGGACAATATTGCTCCGATGGCGTTATGCCAAAACATTACGATCCAATTGGATGCCAACGGCGCTGCGGGCATAACTACAGCCGATATTGATGCCGGTTCGAATGATGCCTGCGGTATAGCCAGTCTGGGGCTTGATCACACCGATTTTGATTGTACTGATATAGGGGCCAATACTGTGACGCTTACTGTTACAGACAACAATGGCAACGAAAATACTTGTGCTGCTACTGTAACGGTAGGGGATGAGGTAGCGCCAATAGCTCTTTGTCAAGATATGACAGTACAACTGGATGACAGCGGAGTTGGTAATATTACAACTTCAGATATCGACCTCGGTTCGAATGACGCCTGTGGTATAGCAAGTCTGGCAATTGATCACACCGATTTTGATTGTACTGATGTAGGTGTCAATACCGTGACACTTACGGTCACAGACAATAATGGCAACGAAAATACTTGTACGGCTACTGTATTTGTAGAAGATAAGGTAGCACCAATAGCTCTTTGTCAAGCTGTGACAGTGCAACTGGATGACAGCGGAGTTGGCAGTATCGCAACTTCAGATATCGACCTCGGTTCGAATGACGCCTGTGGTATAGCGAGTCTGGCAATTGATCACACCGATTTTGATTGTACTGATGTAGGTACCAATACTGTAACACTTACGGTCACTGATAATAATGGCAACGAAAATACTTGTACCTCAACCGTAACGGTAGAAGACGAAGTAGAGCCAGTAGCCTTGTGTCAGAATGCAAATGTGCAACTAGATGCAGCCGGATTGGCTAATATTACAACGACGGATATCGATGGCGGTTCTACTGATGCTTGTGGCATCGCTAGTATAGTACTTGATAAGACTGATTTTGATTGTGCAGATGTAGGTGCCAATACGGTGACGCTTACTGTTACCGATGATAATGCGAATATCAGTACTTGTACCGCTACCGTTACGGTGGAAGACAAGGTGGCACCGATAGCTCTATGCCAAAATGTAAGCGTACAATTGGATGCAGCTGGTGCTGGTAGCATAGTAGCCAGCGATGTTGATGCCGGTTCTACTGATGCTTGCGGCTTTGCTAGTCTAGTGCTTGATGCTACAGACTTCACTTGCACAGATGTAGGTGCCAATACTGTGACCCTCACCGCAACGGATAACAATGGCAATGTGAGTACCTGTACCGCTACTGTTACGGTAGAAGACAAAGTGACACCGATAGCTCTGTGCCAAGACGTAATCATCCAACTAGATGCGGCCGGCTTTGCAAATATCGCAGAAGCAACCATCGATGCCGGTTCGAATGATGCTTGCGGTATTGCTAGCTTGACGCTTGATAACACCGATTTTGATTGTACGAGTGTCGGTACTAATACCGTGACCCTCACCGTGATGGATAACAATAGTAATCTCAGTACCTGTACCGCTACTGTTACGGTAGAAGACAAGGTGGCGCCAATCGCACTTTGTCAAGATCTAACCATCCAACTGGATGCAGCTGGTGCAGCAAGTATTTCAGCAGCAGCTATAGACAATGGCTCCAATGATGCTTGTGGAATTACTAGTTTGGCGCTGGATATTACGGATTTTGATTGTGCAGATATCGGTGGAAATACCGTAAGCCTTACTGCAACGGATAATAATGGTAATTCCGCTAGTTGTACCGCAACAGTGACTGTCGAGGATAATGTAGTGCCAATCGCACTGTGTCAGGATATTACTGTTCAGCTAACAAGCCTTGGTCAAGCCTTTATCCTACCAAACATGGTAGACAACGGATCCTCAGATGCTTGTGGCTTGACCTACGAGTTGGATATCACTAGTTTTGATTGCTCAGCAGTGACTATTCCTGTAGCAGTTGAGCTGACAGTTTCAGATCCATCCGGCAATACCGCTAGCTGTTCAGCGACTGTTACCGTTGAAGATAATATAGCTCCTATAGCGATATGTCAGGATATCACGGTCCAGTTGGATGCGGAAGGGCAGGCCAATACCAATGCAACTGCTATTGACGCTGGTTCAACAGATGCCTGCGGAATTGCTACAATCGATTTGGATCAAAACAGCTTCGGCTGCGCAGAAGTAGGCCCTAATACAGTGCAGCTAACACTTACTGATATTCACGGAAATATTAGTACTTGTACGGCTACCGTAACGGTGGAAGATGATATCGCACCTACTGCTTCCTGTAAAGATGTCAGCATTACGCTAGATGATACAGGTCTTGCAAGGCTAGAGACAGAGGATGTAGCCGTTACTGGCACTGGATTTGCTCAGTTTGTTGACTCCGGCCAACGCCTAAGCCGCAAACGTACGGAGGGACTAGGACTTGCTGATTTTGATGGTGATGGCGATTTAGATGCCTTCACTGCCAATTTCCGACAGGGAAACCGAGTTTGGCTCAACAATGGCAATGCTGAATTTAATAGCAACGGTCAAAATCTAGGTAGATTTAAGAGTTGCGGGATTGACGTAGGCGACTTAGATGGTGATGGAGATGTGGATGCCTTTGTAGGCAACTACGGCCAAGGTAATAGAGTATGGCTCAACAACGGCAATGCAAGATTTTGGCATAACGGCCAGTCCCTAGGAAATAGAAGAACCCTGGGCTTAAAACTAGGCGACTTAGATGGTGATGGCGATTTGGATGCTTTCGTAGCTAATGATGGTCAGGCTAATAAGGTTTGGATCAATAATGGCAACGGACGATTCCACTGGAGAGGTCAGTACATGGCTTACAACTATAGTCAGGATGTAGACCTAGGCGACCTGGATGGTGATGGTGATCTCGACGCATTTGTTGTCAACTATCGCCAAGGCAATCGCGTTTGGCTGAACGATGGCACAGGACGATTCACTCGAACCAATCAAAGTCTTGGATGGTTTGAAAGCAAGGGCGTAGAATTAGGAGACTTAGATGGTGATGGTGACCTAGATGCTTTTGTAGCCAATGAGGGTAGAGCCGATCGAGTTTGGATTAACAATGGTAGTGCTCACTTCGCCGACGGTGGTCAACATTTGGGCTACTATCACAGTACAGATGTAGCCTTAGGTTTTATTAATGGTGACTCCGGCTTAGATGCTTTCGTAGCGCATTATGGTCAAGGTAATAAGGTCTGGTTGAACAATGGCAATGCTGACTACAATCATGGCGGACAGTACCTGGGGCAAAACCCAAGTTCCGGCGTGAAACTGGGAGACCTAGATGGTGATGGTGACCTAGATGCTTTTGTAAGTAATTATGGCAAACCCAACTGGGTCTGGTTGAACAACTATAGTAGCGGCATCGCGGATAACTGCGGTATCGCGGATATCAGCTTGAGTGACGAAGCCTTTGATTGCTTCGATTTGGGTGAGCATGTGGTTACGGTGACCGTAACGGATGTCAATAACAACAGTAGTACTTGTACTGCCACCGTTACCGTCTTGAGTCAACAAGGTTATGATACGGCTGATATTAACCACAATGGGAACCTGGATGATGATTGTGATGGGGTAGCTGATGCCTGTGATGTATGTCCTGGTGCTGATGACATGCTAGACAGTGACAATGATGGTATACCAGACTGTAAAGACTGGGAAGGATTCGATAACCTTCCTGATGAGTGGAAGTGTGGTGGCAGTCGAAGATGGGGACCAAATAAAGTTGAGATCTGTCATGTCCCATATGGCAACCCGGACAATGCACATACTATTTGCGTTAGTCAACGATCCGTACAATCACACCTCAACCATCATGGTGGAGATTACTTAGGACCTTGCTTCCAGATTACTTGTGGCGAAGATGTAATTGCCGAGGATAATGACAATGAGGATTGGGATGAACTAGAAAGAAATGTGCTCCCTGCTCAGGCGATAGAGGAAGCCAAAGTTTTCTCGGATAGCTCAAATGCGATAAGACCATTGAACATTAAGTTATTCCCGAACCCAGCAGATCATGAATCATTCCTGGATTGGAGAGATCATATCGGAGAGCAAGCGGTAGTTCGTGTCTTTAACCAATTAGGCCAAGTGATTCATCTGGTCAAAGTTGAAGAAATCAATACCCCTTGGCTACACATTGATCTTTCAAAATACAGTGAAGGCATTTACAATGTGCGAGTTGAAATAGAAGGGTACGAACCTACGACACGCAAATTGATTGTCACGAAAAAGGGGCGAGCAATAAAACCATAGTGTAACGAAGGGATATTATTTTAACTTACGGGGCATTTGGTGATCATTCATCAAATGCCCTTTTAGAATTCATTAGTTCCTTATTTTCCAGGATAAGAGGAGTTTGGCTATTATTTCCGATTTGGTTGCCGAAGCATCAATTTGAGAGGCATTCTCACCTGGTCGGATGCGATTTCTCATTCGCGGGAAAGAGACAGCTTCCCAACAGAATCATCCACACCAATCTCATAAGCGCATTAGACCACTTCCTTCCTTACATTAGCGGTCTTGCAATGATCGTATCGATAGATTTCCCATTGGATAAAGCCTTCATCATACAATAATTTTCCTGTGTCACTTTTCCTACGCCAATTGGCACTTTGTTATAGGTTTGCTTTAGGCAGATGGTTAACGTGTACTTGAGTTACCATTTTGATTCCCCAAAAAAAGAATACTATTTTTAATTTCAACTTCTACTTATCTAGTGGTTTGTTGATTTATCGAATGATCAGGAGATACTATGGCTATCAAGATGCCAAAAAACAGTAAGCATTCGCTAATGATCAGTAATATCGCAAAGAGGACTCTTTCCATCATTCCAATTTTAGTTTACCGCTGGGATTGTTTGCAAAAAACCCTTTTACAATCCTAAGGATATTTTGCTGTAATTTCTAACCCAATTGAAGATCACAAGTTGGATTTAAGGTTTTCGCTAACTAATCTCGAACTCCATTACGCCGCTACATTTTGGTAAAACGGTTTATCTCAAGTTTAGCATTGACATCAACCTGTCAAAGACCCTTATTATGAAAAACTTCAAAATAATTATCCGATCCTTAGTTTGTTCTCTATTGTTGAGTGGATGTTCACCATGGGAATCTTCCCTTAAACCCAACATCATAATTATCTATACCGATGATCAGGGGTACGGCGATGTTAGTGCGCTGAATCCCAATGCCAAATTTAAAACGCCCAATATAGATCGTATCGCTAAGGAAGGGATAATATTTACTGATGGGCACAGTAGTGATGGGGTATGCACGCCATCTCGATATTCTCTAGTCACGGGTAGATATAGTTGGCGGACCTCTCTAAAGAAGGGGGTTTTACGGGCCGATGGACCTTGTCTGATAGAACCAGGAAGGATGACCATCGCTTCCTTATTGCAAGAGAAGGGCTATCAAACTGCCATGATCGGCAAATGGCACCTCCAAATGGAGTTTATTGGAGAAAAAGGTCAAGGTAGAGACTGGACGGCCCCATTCAAAGAGGGCCCGGTTGAACATGGTTTTGAGTACTTCTTCGGAATCCCGGCTTCCATGAACTATGGAATCCTGACCTATCTCGAGAATAACCAAGTACTGGATCCTCCTGTCCTGTGGATCAAAAAGAAAAAGGTGACAGATCCAAGAAGTTACCGAGATGCTGTCAATCCAAACGATTACCGAATGACTCCGCCATATGAAAAAGAACCCGGAAAGGGTGGGGGATGGATTGAAGCTGCCCCTTCCTTCAACGATGAGTTTGTATTAGAAACTTTTGCAGCCAAGGCCGAGGAGTATATCAGAGACGCAGCCATCGAGGCAAAAAAAGGCAAGCCATTTTTTCTCTATCTCCCACTAACCAGCCCTCACTTACCTCATTGTACGCATCCCAATTTTCGGGGCCGGAGTGATTGCGGAAATTATGGGGACTTTATGGAAGAAACCGATCATCGAGTAGGGCAGATCTTAGATGCACTGGATGCCCATGGAATTGCCGAGAACACCTTGGTGATTTTCTCCTCTGACAATGGTGCGGAAACCAATTACAAATACCATCGAGATACCTTCGGACATTATAGTAGCCTCCATTTTAGAGGAGGGAAAAGAGATATTTATGAAGGCGGGCATAGAGTCCCCTACCTGATACGCTGGCCAGCAGTGATTGAGGCGGGAAGTAGCTCAGATGTCCCAGTCTGCCAAACAGATTATTTGGCTACCATAGCCGCCATCTTAGGAGTCACGCTCCCTGACGATGCAGCAGAAGACAGCTATAACCTGTTCCCGCTTCTGAAGGGAGAGGATAAGGATGATTTTTCCAGAGGTCCGGTCATTCACCACTCGGCTAGCGGGCATTTCGCCATTCGAGAAGGTAAATGGAAACTGAATATGTTTCGGGGATCTGGTGGTTCCTTACAGCCTCGGTTCGTGGAACCTAAGGCAGATGAACCGCTCTATGAACTGTATGACATTGAAGCAGACCCTGGAGAAACCAAGAACTTATATTTTGACCATCCAGAAGTTGTGGGACGGCTGCAACAGCAGATAACCCATATTATAAAAAATGGCAGATCGACACCTGGTCAACCGCAAAGTTTTGTTAAGACCAACTGGGATCAACTGACTTGGATGGAGGTCAAAGAAGAATAGGCAACTACTTTCGAGTATAGCTTGGTTGTTTCCCCGATTTCTATTGTTGCACTACTTCATTATAAGGAAGCAAATATGCTTCTACTTGCCAAAAATGAAGATCTACATTATGCAAGCTTGGAATAATCATTCCAACCCCATATCTTTGCACTGTGAACAAAAAGCGACAAATACAGGAAGCTGCCTTGCAGTTATTAGTAGAGAAAGGCATACATGCGGCTCCTATGTCTGCTATTGCCACTGCCGCTAAAACCGGAATGGGAACGATTTATAATTACTTTGAAAATAAGGAGGCACTGATTAATGCCATTTACGTGGACATTAAACTGCAAGAAGCTGCCATTTTAGAAGCCTTATTCCAAGAACAACCGATCAAAACTCAATTTGAGTTATACTATACCACTGTGATCAAATTCTTTGTCCAAAGACCGCTGTACTTCCAATTTATCGAGCAATTGCAAGCTTCTCCGATCATTACAGCAGAGAGTAGAGACGTGGGCTACAAGGCTATAGAACCTGTGACCCGCCTTCTCCGGCTCGGCCAATCGGAAAGGATCATCAAAGATATAGCTGTGAATGAGCTACTGCAATTCCTGGGAGGCATTATCCTTGCCCATTTAAGATGGCACTTTGGCCAAAAGAACTCATCAAGTCCAAGCATTATCCACAATCAATTGCGAATGGCTTGGGACGCTATAAAAGCATAAATTTTTTTCACCTGCATGTGGAATGAATATTCATTCCAAAAATCACCAACATGAAGAAAAATGTTTTAATTACCGGAACTTCAACCGGGGTAGGCTTTGAAAGTGCTCTATTATTTGCGCAAAACGGCTTTAAAGTCTATGCTTCCATGCGGAATCTAACCAAAGGAGAGGAACTGAAAAATAAAGCTGCCGCAGAACGACTCGACATCCACCTATTACAGCTCGATGTTACTGATCTTTCCTCCATACAAACTGCGGTTGACACCATAATGCAAGAAGATGGTAGAGTAGATATTCTCATTAACAATGCCGGAGCAGGTTTTGGTAAAACAACTGAACAGGCTAGTATTGAGGAAATCAAATGGGTGACGGAAGTCAACTACCTGGGCGTAGTTTACTGTACAAGAGCCGTCATACCAATCATGAGAAAGCAACGATCTGGACATATCATCAATATCACTTCCGTGGGCGGATTGGTAGGGCAACCTTTTAATGAATTGTATTGTGGCGCTAAATTCGCCGTGGAAGGTTTTACTGAAAGTTTAGCCACATATGTCGGCGATCCCTTCAATATCCAATTCAGTCTGGTAGAACCAGGTGGGATTAGTACCGAATTTATGAAATCAGCTATTGCCTCCACTACCTCAGCTGAAGGTGAACTAGCTTCAGGGGAATACCTGCCCATTTTCCAACAATATTTGACAGGAACGCAAACCAGAGCAGCGGAGGGTGCGCTGCAGGTGTACCAGACAGGAGCAGAAGTAGCTGCCGTAATTCTTCATGTGGCACAAGAAGAAAACCCGCCTTTGAGGATTCGAACATCTGAATGGGCAAAGGCACTTTGTCACTTGAAGACAGTAGCAGATCCTGATGGCAGCAAACTGCTGGCCCAGGTGAAAGGCAGCTTTCTTTAGTAGGGGTTCACGCTGATTCAAGGCTGTAGAATTAACCTCTTGCTTACCACCTCATCAGGGGTCTTCAACTGCAAGATCAAATGCTTTTCTTGTATCAAACGGAGGAAATTCAATTCCCACGTTTGATTCTGTGCTAGTTTGGGTTCAATGTACTGGGTATACAACAACTTACCTAGTACATTGAATACATTCAATTGAAGTGGAGTAGGTTTTGTTAAGTTTGTATGAAGTACAACCTTCCCAGTACTAGGGTTAGGGAAGACATCAAGCACCAGATTTCGATTCTCGTTTTGAAGTAGGGGAGAGGAGGTCAATAGGGGTTTTCCAATTATCCCTTCCCGTGGAGATGCTCCTTCTTCCACCGTATAATAGCGATTTAGTTTCAGTTGACTTAATGGCTGAACCAAACCCGAAGGCCAAAAAACAGTTACGCTATCAAGTGTTGCAGCCTGGCCCAATCCGAAGTAGAGAACGTTACTATTTTGCCCGGCCCATCCTTGTCCCGCTGTCAATTCCTTATAGGATATGAGGCCCTGCTCATCGACAATATGTACCTTGCTGCCTATGGCACTGCTGTTACTTTCCTTGCCTAAGAGTTTAATACCTATCCAATTACCTGGTCGGTCGGCATTTTGAAAGAGCTGAAAATGATCACCTACACCTCTGTTGGCAACTGCGAGGTCCATCATTCCATCTTGTTGGAAGTCGAAGCAAATGGCAGCATAACTTTGCCCCATACTACTAACTGCTTCCTCCAATTCCACAGGAAGAAAGAAATTGTTTCCCTGATTTCGGTAAAGAACATTTGGATAGGGGGAGAATTCCGAGTCGTTGGCCACGTATATATCTAACCAGCCATCTTTATCAAAATCGATGAAACTGGTACCCCATCCCATGCCATAGTCCTGAATACCGGCGCTTTCCGAAATATTTTCAAAGGTACCATTCCCCTTATTCAATAATAAGGTGTTCTTAAAGAGGTTCGTGATATAGACATCAGAATAACCATCATTGTTGATGTCACCGATATCAACTCCCATGCCCAAGCCTTGTACATTTGCATTGGCCATTTCTCCTACTTCCGTAAAGTGCCCAGTCCCATCATTTTGATACAAAAAACTAGGCTCCGCATGGTCATGCGTCAGGAATAAATCTTGATCACCATCTTTATCATAGTCGAAAAAAATAGAGCCCATAGAACTCCCGGTATCCGTGGTACCCGACTGAGTTGTGTAGTTGATGAAGGAAAGATTCTTTTGGTTCAAAAACAGAATATTCTCTGCGGCAAGGTTGGAAACATAAATGTCTAAATAGCCATCATTATTCACATCTGCCATATTTACGGAACTGGGGTTTTCCCAGTTTTCTATTCCTGCTGCCTGCGTAATCTCCCTAAAGGAGCCATCTCCCTCATTTAAAAATAACTGGTCATTGCTAATAAGATTGGCTAGATACAAGTCCAGGTATCCATCGTTGTTGATATCGCCCCAAATTGCGGTCTTGCTTTTAGCTTCAATATTCAACCCCAAGCTTTCGGCCACTTCGACGAAGGTACCATCTCCATTATTGCGATACAGTCTATTGTGCCCAATATCTGCACTGATGTAAAAATCATCAAATCCATCGTTATTGTAATCTCCTACAGCAATTCCTTGGGTTCCTCCAAATGCAGGAAGCCCTGCCGTGCTTGAGATCTCTGAAAATTTAGATTCCTGAGCAAAAACCCAGCCATTCAGACCAATTAAAAGAAAAAGAAAAACTCGTGGTAAATGAATCATAGCTATAAGAAAACGAGACTTCTAAAGCCGGATGCCTTAGAAGTCTCGCGTGATTTAGGCTCCCTGCTCGGGAACTATTCTACAATACTAATGTCTATGTCTGGTTAATCCAGGTAGTACAACTTCAGGTCATCTACATATACTTTGAAAGTTTCAGTTGATCCCGGCAATTGCCACCAAACCTTACGATTAATAGCTCCTGCATCATTAGCTACAAAGTCAAAACTGTATTGTTGCCATTCTGTAGTTAATGCCACATCCTGCGGATCATTAGCAGCAGCCCAGCCATTCTCGATAACTCTAATATCAAATATGGCTCCATCCATAGTAGACTTTGCCCAGAAGGTTACTCGGTAATTACCATCAGGTATCACATCAGCAGGCACTTTGTTATCTAATATCCACTGGTCTCCAGATCCATCATAAGAGATTTCAAGTGCACGGGCACCTGCTTTCACTTCAGCTTCAGTAGTTTGATAAAATTCATTATTATTTACACCCTGGGTCGGATTCCAAGTGCCCCAATTAGGAGGAAATGCTCCAGCTGCTCCTTCTTCAAACCCTACATTACCTGTCCAAAGATTAACTACACTGTTAGCTACATTGAAATCAATGATAGGTGCAGCTAAAGAACCGGAGCTTGCAAACAAACTTCCACCCCCATAATTCAATACGATAGCAGAGTTTCCTTCTTCTACCGGATTAGTCAAGCTAAGAATCAATACTTTATCATCATTTGGGTCAATCGCTATAGACGCAATAGGACTATCGTTTCCATCCACGGATAAAGAGAAGTTATCCAATTCATCGGCAGGGATTGCGCTGAACCCCTCTGGATAAGCCAGGTTCAATTGTGACCCAAACTTTGTCAAAGTAACGGTGGCAGGAGAGATCACATTCACATCTACTACATTTATGAATCCTACCTTTTCTACGGTTCCTACATTTTCGGGTGCGTAGCGCGTGGCAATCAATTTTACTTTAAAAGTACCAGTTGTTTGGTAGTTAACCACCGGGTTATCAGAAGTACTAGTCGCTGGAACGCCGCCTTCAAATTCCCATTGGTATACCGGAGCCGTTTTCTCCTTGGTGTCATCATTAATCGCAAAAACGTTAGCAGGGTTGTCCAAACCGGTTGTCAAATTGGTATACTGCACACTTCCGCCAATCACTACTGTCCGCAGATCGGCATCAAAGTTAGCCGCGACTTGTGGTTCTACATCCACATAAAATAAACGATCCTTTTTCCCACCATCTGCAAAGGTAACTTCTAAGGTTGTGCCATAGCGACCAGCTGTAGGATAAGAAACTTCCTGCTCCACCTTATCAGAGGTAGTAACACTTCCTCCTTCAAATGTCCAGACTCTACTACTCACATTGATTGAAGAATCCTTGTAGGTAATACTTTCTCCCTCGGTAATCAAAGAAGTATTGGCAGTCACCTTAAAATCCACTTCTCGGATGCCTTCTCGAATATCGAATTCCTCACACCCTCCTAGTAGGAGTAATACAGCGCCGCAACAGAGCAGTAAGCCGCTGTAATATCTTAAGTTATTAATCTTCATTTTTTTTGTTTTAAAAGTTTGACAAGAAGCTCTTCCTAACCTTCTCTTTGACTTGCTAAAGGCTCCCTGAGAATGAGATGCAGTTACCTCACCCCCAAGAAGCTCCGCATTAGCAAATAAAAAATTTCGAAATAGCTCCTAGTAACCTGGGTTTTGTTTCAGACTACTATTCAAAACCAATTCCGTTTCCGGGATGGGCCATCTGATTTCATGGTCTTCATAGTTGGGGCCTGGATTACCCGCTGTACTCCAACCACCCTGGTCAATAGCTAAAACTCTCTCTTGGTATTTACCGAAACGAATCAGATCAAACCTTCTCCAACCTTCTAAACAGAGTTCCTTGCGTCGCTCATCGAGTAGAGCATCTGCCATTTCTTCAACTGAGCCCATTTGGAGATCAGGTACGGCTTCAGCTGTTCCACGCGCTCTAGCCCTGATCCGGTTTACGGTCTGATTAATAATGCCTTGAGTTAACTGTCCTTGTCCTAATTTTGCCTCTGCATACAAAAGCAAAACATCGGCATACCGAATAAATGGATTGTCAAACGGAGTATCGTTTGCGTAGTTATTTGGCTTGGCTGCATGGTGTTTCCACCCCCTCCAACTTACTGGGTTGTTACCATCTGTAAACACATCATCATTCTGATTGTGCTTGGCTACGTTTTGCTTCAGTCGTACATCATCGCGATCGTAGGTCGCCTCAAATTCTTGGTTGATGTAACAAGTACCCCAGCCACCGCCATTGTTTACGCTGCCATTCGGGCCATAGAAGGTGCTCAAAAGACCACCTTCCCCAAGACCAGGGCCATCCATACCAATGGAGAAGACCATCTCCTTACTTTGCTCATGTTCTAAATCGAAAACTTCAGAATAAACAGGGAGTAGATCATAGACACCACTACTCATTACTGCCTCTAACTTTTCAGCTGCGAGGGCAAATTTGTCCGATTGATTCAATGGGAATCCAGTCATCTGCAAGTACACCTTACCCAACATGGCCTGAGCTGCACCCTTAGTAGCCCGGCCACCACCTTGCCCCGCTGCTAGATTAGCCTCAGCAAAAAGTAGGTCTTCAATAATGAAACTATACACCTCATCGGGAGAGGATTGCGGTACATCTAAATTGTCTAAGCTTACTACCTCGCTCTTTACTAAGGGAACATTTTCCCACGCATTCACCAGGTCAAAGTACAAAGTAGAACGCAAGAAGCGAGCCTCCGCTATCATTCGGTTCTTGTCTTCATTATTGATTTGATCAGCCGTCATAGCTCCAATCCGGTCAATTACACTATTGGTCACATTTACAGCGCGGTATAGCGCCCTCCAAAGTCTCCCAACCGTTACATTACCAGGCGTTACTTGTTGTAGAAACATGCGCTTACGGTCTCCCGCCCAACCAGGGACTACCACTTCATCCGCTGCGATCGTTCCCCAATGTATCCCCATCCCGTCTCTTCCATTTCCACCGGCGGAAACAACGTGTTGGATAGCATCATAAGCACCCGTCAAGAATATTTCTGCAGATTGTCGATCCTCTAAAAATGTATCAGGGTTAACAAAGGTTGTAGGTTTTTCAGTCAGAAAGTCATCGCTACACGAGGCGAGCAACAACAGCAGTAAAGCTGAAGGAAGAAAGATGTTGAATATTTTATTTTTCATCTTAATGTGTCATTTTTTCTTTGGTGAAAAGGAGAATTACAATCCTAGGTTCAGTCCGAACCTAAAGGTGCGTTGTCTTGGATAAGAGTCTGTATCTAGGCCAGGAGTCAATTGGTTAGCACCTACACTTACTTCAGGATCATAACCGGTATAATTTGACCATACATAAAGGTTGTCAGCAGAAGCAAAGATTCTAACAGAACGAATATTAGCCCGCATTAGCACAGATTTAGGAATGTTGTACCCCAGAGTGATGTTACTCAAACGCACGAAAGATCCATCCTCCAAGTAGGTATCGTAAGCGCTACTAGTGAATCCACCATCTCCATCGCCCCAGATACCTGGAACAGCTGTATTGGGATTATCTGGTGTCCAACGATCACGTACTTGGCGATATTTATTAAAGAATGGGATGGCTTGTGCCGTACCCTTGCTCAAATTCTTATTGTATACATCATTGCCATATGACCAAGAAATTAGAACAGAGAGATCAAGGTTTTTGTAGCTAAAATTGTTGGTAAATCCGCCAAAGTGCTTAGGCATCGTATTACCGATAATTGTTCTATCATCATCATTTACCACACCATCTCCGTTCGTATCCACAAATTTTGGCATTCCAGGTCTGAATTGAGTAGAACCTCCAGTCATTACTACTCCATCCTTCAAGGTATAGAAGATGTCATAGTAGGCCATGCCCATTTCCTTCGCATCAGCACGCATTTTAGCTGCGGCATCAGCATCAGACATTCCGTCAAATTCGACGAAGTCACCAAAACTATAAGTCCCCGCTACTCGGTGACCGAAGATAGACCCCAATGATTCGCCCACTCTTATGACATAGTCATTGTTGATTTGGTTACTACCGATGGCTCTGACGAAGAACTCTTCTGCATCACCTAAGTCAAGAACAGTATTCTTATTGAAACTAATGTTAAAGCTAGAAGACCATCGGAAGTTCTTAGATCGGACATTTGTAGAAGTGAAAGACAATTCTACACCTTCGTTATTCACTTTACCTAGGTTTTGGAAAGAGAAGTTGTATCCAGAGTTACCCGGTAGTGGCACCTCTAACAAGAGATCCTTTGTGTCTTTGTTGTAGTAATCAACATTCAAATTGAAACGGTAGTCAAATAAGGATAATGACAATCCCACATCGGCTTGTGCTGTAGTCTCCCAGGTTAATCCGGGATTGGCTAAACGACTTGTAGAGATTCCGGCCGTTAGCACATCTCCGTTATAGATATAGCTTGAGAATCCTGCCGCAGGTAAGGAACGGAAGGAACCAATCTGCGTATTTCCCGTTTCGCCATAACTGACCTTAATCTTGGCATCACTAATTATATCACTGTTTTTGAAAATACCTTCATCGCCAATTCGCCAAGCAAGGGCTGCCGAAGGAAAGAAGCCCCATTTCGCCCCTTGTGCAAAGCGAGAAGATCCATCATATCGTCCACTCAATGTTAATATATACTTGTCTTTGAAAGTGTAATTCACCCGTCCGAGGAAAGACTGCAAGGCATTGTCAGAACGAGTAGATTCAGAGGCTAAGGTCTCTGTTGCGGTAGCCAGGTTATCCAGGTTCACTCCTGGTAGATTGAACCCAGTAGAGCGAGTCAGTAATGACTCCCAAAAACTCTCTTGCTGTTCATATACAGCAACTGCGTTCACTTTGTGATTCTTAAAGTTGCGGTTGTAGGATAGTGTTTGCTCAAAAGTAAGACCACCGCCTTGGTTCGCTCTAGTGAAGGCTCTACCATTAGCTGTTTTTCCCCAGCCAAATCGCTCTGAATAATAAGCTTGCCCTTTGCTGCTATAGAAGTTTGCTCTAACAGAAGACTTAAAGGTGAGGTTATCTAAAAGTCGATAGGAAACAAAGGCATTACCAAAGGATTGTATCTCATTGCTCTGATTCGTATTTCCGTTAACCGAAAGGTTTGGATTATTAATATCTCCACTGCGCAATGAGAGTAGTCGGCCATTCTCATCGTATTCCGCATCGCTATAACGCGTCAAACCCTGTACAGGGCTGAAGAGGATCGCACTGGTAATGATACCGTTACGTCCATTGGCATTTTCCGTGGCTGCAGTAACCACTCCATTACGAGAGTTAGCACCCAGACTAACATTTACACCTGCTTTCAGGCGATCACTGATATCCTGGTCAAAATTCAAGTTAGCACTTACGCGTTCAAAATCTGAAGTCTGGACAATCCCTTCTTGCTTAAGGTAACGGACAGCTCCCGCAAAACGAGAATTCTCGGTACCTCCCCGGAGCGACAACCTGTAACTAGACGCACGGGCACTACGCATGATCTCGTCCTGCCAATTGGTCACAATTACCCTCGGATCGTTCAAGTCAATATCATTTCCAAAATCATCGCGGTAGGAACCTACAAATTGGCCTCTGGGATCATTCGGGTTCCAAGGGGCAAATTCGTTAAACCAATCAACATATTCCTGCCCTGTCAACAATTCAATGGGGCGAGCAATAGAGCCTACACTTTGGAAAGTTTCAAAATCCAACTCCGTTTTTCCTTTACGTCCTTTCTTGGTCGTAATCAAGATGACACCATTGGCACCTCTAGAACCATAAATAGCGGTAGCGGAGGCATCTTTCAATACTTCCACCGATTCGATACTACTTGGATCTAAGCCTGCCAAAGGACTGGTCGAACTGTTTCCTATACCCAGGCCTGTGCCAATTGCGCTACCTTCAATGGCAAAACCATCAATTACATATAGTGGATCATTACTGGCATTGATAGAGGTGCCGCCGCGAATCCGGATCTTGGCGCTTTCGCCCGGTCCACCTTGAGAAGTTACCACCTGTACACCAGCTGCTCTAGCCGCTAGTCCTGATTCGAAGGAGATAGGCTTAAGTTGGTCCAACTCCTCTGATTTTACGGAAGAAACCGATCCAGTCAAATCCCTTTTGCTTACTTCCCCATAACCAATCACAACAACTTCGTTCAGCTGAGAGGCGGTTTCTAGTAAAATTACATTGACGGACGATCTGCTATTTACACTTACTGTCTGTTCTGCATAACCTGTATAAGAGAAAATAAGGTTTACATTTCCATCCGGCAGATCTAATCTATAGGACCCATCTACGTCTGTAACAGTACCTGTAGATGTGCCCTCGACCAAGATATTCACTCCTATGAGGGTTTCCTGATTTTCGTCGGTCACTGTACCCGTCACAGTGAAGGTTTGTGCTGCCAAATCTCCCAAGCCTATTCCAAGAAAAAGCAGGAACAGGCAGCTCAATTTGGCACGTGTGTTAAGTTTTGACATAAACCAATGATTTTATTGAAAGCTTATTAAAGAAACTGTTTGATTAATCTGGCTTGAACACAGTCGGAGAAATGTTGGATGAAAGGCTTAAGTGAAGGTATTTTGATTTGGAATTATTGCGGGTAACTATTGGGTTAATGAATACTACATATGGTTATCAGGCTAAAAAACCATCAATTATATGCTTTCGACCCAGTTTCGGAAAGATGTGCTAGGAGGGTTACGCCAAAATTTTACGTTCAGAGATCATATCTTCTACAGAAGTAATCATTTGTTTTATCATAGGGCCCAAGAATTGAAGATTTTAGGAACCGATTTAAAGCGGATTCATTTATTCATGGAGATTTTTCCATCAATTCGTTCTATAAGTATCCGATTACACATCATTTTTTGAGCTAGTAGCGAAAATTCATTTCTGTTAACATCCAACAATTTGATGCCAATGCAGGAACGCACTAGTTGATCCAAAAAAGTCAGTGAAATGGAAAAGCAACAAAGAGGTCAGCGGCGTTTATATAAGCGGTGCAGAATCCTAAACTGGCTCTTACTTGGCCTATTATTGGGTTGTCAGTCTTCACTTACTCCACCTACCGATTCGTCACCTCCTTTATTTGATCGAATCACTGCTGAGCAGAGCGGCGTCCACTTCAACAATGAGATCAAAGAGAACTTCCAGAATTTCTTTGGTGTCTTCAACTATGTATACAATGGAGGAGGAGTCGCCGTCGGAGATATCAATCAAGATGGTTTACCTGATCTATATTTTACAGGCAATGATGTTCCTAATAAGTTATATCTGAATCAAGGAAATTTCACTTTTAAAGACATTACTGAGGCGGCGGGATTAGTCGAAGGAGAGGGTTGGGACAATGGCGTGACTATGGCCGATGTGAACCAGGATGGTTGGCTAGATATATATATATCAAGAGGGGGCTGGGGTGATACAGATGAGCAGCGTCGTAATCTCCTATTCATTAATAATGGCGATCTCAGTTTTTCGGAACAAGGGGAGGCTTTGGGTTTGGCTGATGTTGGTTATTCTTTACAAGCGGCCTTCTTTGATATGGACAATGATAATGATCTGGATATGTACCTGACCAATCGCCCGGATCGTTTTTTCCTGAATTATAGGCAAGTCTTGGCAGGGAAAGAGGCCCAAAATGATCTCTATAGAGATAAGCTCTATCGGAATGATCATGGAATCTATACGGAGATAGGACTTAGCGCTGGCATAGTGAACAACTATGCCTATGGCCTGGGTCTCACCACTACAGATATCAATCAGGATGGCTATATCGATATATTCGTCGCCAATGATTACCTAGAATACGACTATCTCTACATCAATCAAAGGGATGGCACGTTCCAGGAACAGATAAAACGATACACCAACCATGTTCCGTTCTATTCCATGGGGGTGGATGTAGTGGACATTAATAATGATGGGCTGGAAGACATCATCCAACTAGATATGTTACCGGCAGACTATGAACGTTCGAAGACGACTATGGCTTCAATGAATGTCCAATTGTTCCAAGATTTAATTGGTAACGGTTTCCATCACCAGTACATGCATAATATGCTTCAACTTAATCAGGGGCACACCTTTTTTAGCGAAATCGGACAGTTGGCCGGTATTAGCAAAACGGATTGGAGTTGGTCATGCCTGGGGAGTGATTTTGATAATGATGGCTATCGTGATATTTTGATCACCAATGGCTTCAAGCGAGACATTTGGGACAAGGATGCTCAAAAGAAGTTTTCCCAGTTCTTACAAAGTCCTGAGCGCAGAGAGCAAAGTGATGAAGAAAACGCCCAGCACATCATCAATCTTTTTCAAACCAATAAAATCAGCAATTATTTATTCCATAATAATCGTGACTTAAGCTTCACGAATAAGGGAAAAGAGTGGGGGCTAGCAATGGAAAGCTTTTCCAACGGAGCTGCTGTTGGCGATCTAGACAATGATGGCGACTTGGATATTATCATCAATAATGTTGATGGGGAAGCCTTTATTTACCAGAATAAAGCTGAAAAATTTGGAAACAATTATCTCAAGGTGAATCTCAAAGGCCCCAAACAAAATGAGCATGGCCTGGGAGCAAAGGTGAGGTTAACTTATGGGAACGCCGTGCAATATCATGACTTCAAAACAGTACGGGGCTACCTGTCTTCTGTAGAACCACTTGTACACTTTGGCCTAGGCACTACCAGCAAGATAGATCAAATCGAAGTGACCTGGACAGATGGGAAAAAGAACTTGCTCAACGATATCCCCATCAACCAAACCCTAAGCATCGAGTATAAGGAAGCAAGCACCACCAAACACGCAGAACCTGCCATAGCAAAACCTTTACTTCAAGATGTCACGGACCAGCGTTTTCCTATGACCTATACTCACGAGGAAAATAACTTTGATGACTATCGCGTACAGGTACTTTTACCGCATAAGTTATCCCAACTCGGGCCCTGCATTGCCGTCGGCGATGTGAATAAGGATGGTTTGGAAGATTTTTTCGTCGGAGGGGCGCATGGGCAAATCGGACAACTTTATCAACAAGATTTAAATAAGCAATTTACGCCACAAACCACTACAGCTTTCGATAAGGAAAAGCAATTGGAGGATACTGGGGCGAGTTTTTTTGATGCTGACGGAGATGGGGATCTAGATCTTTACGTGGTTAGTGGAGGGAATGAGTTTCAACCCGCTTCTCGATTTTTTCAAGATCGATTATACCTCAATGATGGTCAAGGGCAATTCACAATATCAGATCGGCTACCGGAAATCACCAGCAGTGGCTCCTGCGTCAAGCCTTTTGACTTTGACAAAGATGGAGACCTTGATCTCTTTGTCGGCGGGCGTTTGATTCCTTTCTATTATCCCAATCCTCCGCAATCTTATCTCCTGGAAAACAAGGAGGGTTATTTTGAAGACGTCACACAACAGAAAGCTCCTGGTTTGACTAATGTTGGTATGGTGACCGATGCCGTTTGGCAAGATATAGATAATGATCAGAAAGCTGAACTAATGCTGATAGGAGAGTGGATGCCGATCACTATTTATCAATGGCGTGGAGACCAATATGAAGATGCTACTACTGCCTTCAATTTGGACAGAACACAAGGTTGGTGGAACACCATTGAAGTAGCGGATATTGATCAAGATGGAGATCAAGACTTTATTCTGGGCAATTTAGGGCTGAATTATAAGTTCAAGGCTTCCGTCGATGAACCTTTTACCGTATTTGCGGATGATTTTGACAATAATGGCACGAATGATATTTTCTTAGCCAAATACAATGAAGATCGCATTGTCCCAATCCGGGGAAAAGAATGTTCTTCACAACAAATCCCAGCTCTCAACAAGAAATTTACCACCTACAAAGAATTTGCGAAAGCAGATATACACGAGATACTGGAAGGCAAAACGAAAAAAGCATTGAAATACGAAGCGCGGCAATTTAGCAGTGTAATACTCGAAAACCAAGAAGGAGCACTCCAAATCAAAACTCTACCCACTTTGGCTCAGTTTTCAACCATCAATGGCATCGTCGCCCAAGACCTAAACGGAGATCAGCAAGTCGATCTTTTGCTAGCTGGCAATCGCTTTGAAGCAGAAGTAGAAACCACTAGAGCAGATAGTTCACCTGGTGTGCTCCTCCTCAATGATCGCAACAATAGCTGGAAAGCCATTGCGATTGCCGAAAGTGGTTTTTTTGTTCCTTATAATGTTAAAACATTGCAAAAGATCAAATTAGGAAAAGAGCAAGCGATCGGTATTCTTGTGGGCGTGAATGATGGAGAGTTACGATTGTACCAGCATTCTATTTTAGGGAATAAGGTGCAATAGCTACTGCTTACCATTCACATAAAAATGCCTGATCCTGCAAGCGTGACCATTGCTACGCTCATCCTTTGCTTCCGCGATTCGCACTTCTAATAAATGCTTCTTTGGGGAAAGATCAGCCGCCAAGGTATAATACCAGGGCAAATGGACCTGCTCACTCCATTTAGTATAGAGGTTAAGTTTTTGCCAAGGGCCCCCATCAATCCGAAACTCTATCATACCGGCATCATGCCCAGCTGCGACTGCCATTCCCACTGCTTGCCCTTTAAATCGAAGTTTTAAACTGGCACCTGGTTTTTCGCTAATCAGCATCGGCACCTCGTGAAAATTAGCTCGAACCCGCGTATCGTCCTCGGGTATCCAATTGGGGTTCATTTCCCAGCCTCGCCCGTATCTGGCTTTTGTGGCTTCGACCAAATATCCTTGCTGATAGCTATGAGGATCAATTGGTGAGGGAAGAGCTCCAGCTTGTACTTTCATTTTTGATTGGAGTCTCTTTGAAAATGCCTCATCCAAAAATGCCTTCATAGAATGAGCATACACCTTTTGACCAAAGGGGGAAGGATGCAAGTCTCTGAAATCCTCTGCCCAGCTAAACTCCCCATTATCAATTCTCTCTGTCACTTCTTTGGCTAGATCAATCGTAGGAATCTCATAGTGATCCGCCACTATATTATGATTTTGGATCACTGCTGGGATATCCCCAGCTCGATAGGTAGCCATCTTTTCTGGATCCACAAAATGCATGATCACCATATCCATCGCTGGATTGGATTGCTTAGCCGCTCGAATGATCCCTTCCATGGCTCGCACTTGCTCTGTTTTGCTGCGCCCATTAGTAGCATCATTCACCGCAGCTTCTTCAAATAACAAATCTACTTGTCCCTTACTCAGCACATCTCTTTCAAAACGAAATGCACCTGGTGTCGATCCCATTGAAGGAATGCCCGCAGCTATGAACTCGAAGTTTGTTTCAGGAAATCTGCGCTGTAGATAATGGCAAATACTATCTCTCCAACCTGGGTTGTAAGTAATAGATCCTCCCAAAAAGGCGACTGTGCCCTTTTTCTCCCGTTCAAACTTCGCCCCAGCATTTTTGAGTCCCCCTCTCATGTTATGGTAATCTAGCGAAGAAAGCGCAGGTTTTGAACGAAGCGAATGAAAAGTAAAAAACGCTACTACTGCTGCCGGATCATCTATTGTATAGTGGTGTCCTTGTAGCTTTTGCTCGCCTTTGGAACAGGGCATGACCGTTGCTGTCCCACCCAGCCGGATGTATCGGCTGGCCAATTCCAGTCCGTTCTCCTCAGGCGGAACGATTTTATCTTGCAAACTTATCGTGTGTAAAATCGGAACATCGGCTTTTGCAAGTGCTTCCAATTGATCTATCGGGTTATTCTTATAAGCTTTCGCCTCCACTTCTGACGAAAAACCATACACTTGCTGTAATTTTTTCCAATCATTGGCACTTCCTTCTCCAGCTCCCATACCTCCCGGCCAACTCTTAAAGTCACAAACTGCTGCGTCACCATAAATACAAGCCACTTTGCTCGCGTTCTTTTTAGCCCAATTGTAAATAAATAAACCTCCCCGGCTATGGCCAGACAAGGCCACCTTATACTTAAGTTGGTATTTCGCCAGCATATGATCATAAAATTGATCCCAAACCGCCACCGCTTGCGGGCTACCAAATAGATTATCCGTGTTGACATAGGCGATATGAAATCCCGCATCGGCCAATAGACTATCAATCCCACTATGATAATCTGGGAATCGGGCCCGCCAAACCCAAGGGTTACTAGGCAAGGCCTTACTGGGTTTCACTAACCTGGCTGCCCTTCCCTGAAATTGGAAATCAAATCGTTGAAACCCTTTCCACTTGGATGCCTGTTCGGATTGAGCAGGCAAGAGTATGGCAAAGAATAGCGTGGCCAATATCGTAATGGCGATATTTTTCATGTTGTTTTTCGTTTTTGTCTTAGAATTTGTCATCAAAACTCCTAGAATTTCCTTCAACTAGGCAGGACAAATGGTTGCATGTAAGGTACAGATGATTTTTTAAAACCATTTGTAGCACAGTTCGGGTCATTTTTGTCCATTCCCCCAGGCACGCTCTTCTAAATTTACCAAAGGAGACAGCCCAGCTGATTTTCACCTTCATCAAAAGAGCAACACTGCATGAAATACTTCTTAGTTCTTCAGGTACTGATACTATTCCACTATTCGACACTTGGACAATTATTGAATGATTGGGAAAATCCGTTGGTAACAGGGATAAATAAGCTTCCAGCACGAGCTACTATGTACTCCTTCGCAACGAAAGCAAAAGCGCTGCAATTTGATAAGCAACATTCTAGTCGGGTACAATCGCTAAATGGAGAATGGCAATTTAATTGGTCTGCTAAACCAGCTGATATCCCTAAGGGCTTTCTCCAACCAAATTTTAAATCCTGGAAACCCATTCGCGTTCCAACCAACTGGGAAATGCAGGGTTTTGGGCAACCCATCTATACCAATTCTCAACATCCCTGGGGAGACAACAATTATCCTAAATTACCCGCCGATAATAACCCTGTAGGTATTTACCGAAAGGTCTTCAACATTCCAGTCAATTGGAAGGATATGGATGTCCGCATCCATTTTGGTGGCGTGAGTTCGGCTTTCTACATATGGATAAATGGCCAAAAGATAGGCTATAGCCAGGGTAGTAGGCTGCCAGCGGAATTTGATGTTACGCCTTATATAAAGGAGGGAGAAAACACGCTGATTGCTCAAGTTTTTCGCTGGTCGGACGGCTCTTACTTGGAATCCCAGGACCACTGGCGACTGAGTGGCATTCACAGAGATGTCTTACTCCTCGCTGAACCGAAGGTTGCGATTGCGGATTATTTCGTGAAGGCGTCTCTGGATGAGCTATATCAAGATGGTATTCTACAGATACGACCAAAGATTACCTATCCCCAAAACCAGGACCTAAAAGGTTGGAGTCTAAGTGCCCAGGTATTCAATGCGCAAGGAGTAGAGGTAAAAAACCAAAGGGTTGCTGTTTCCAACATCACGGATCATTGGCATACCCAACGCTGGGCTGCGAAGTTCGACTTTCTCCGACTAGACATTGATAAACCAGCTCCTTGGACTGCGGAAACGCCCAATTTATACACCTTGGTTCTTTCCTTGGCTGATGAAACAGGTAAACTAGTAGAGGCTAAGAGTAGTAAAATTGGGTTCCGAAACTTTGAGACAAAGGAAGGAGTATTTATGGTGAATGGTCAGCCCGTGAAGCTCTATGGTGTCAATCGACATGACCATCATCGGTTGAACGGCAAGACGGTTAGTTATGAGGATATGAAACGCGACATGGAATTGCTCAAGCAGTACAATTTCAATGCAGTTCGGTGCAGCCATTACCCAAACAATCCGGAATTTTACGATCTGTGCGACCAATATGGGATCTACGTGATGGATGAAGCTAACGTTGAATCGCATGGGTTAAGAGGCGAGTTAACCAACAATCCGGAATGGGGTAAGGCATTCTTGGAAAGAGCCATCCGAATGGTTGAACGAGATAAGAACCATCCTTCCATCTTCTCCTGGTCTTTGGGCAATGAATCTGGCTTAGGACCAAATCACTCTGCCATGGCAGGTTGGATAAAGTATTATGACCCCGATCGATTGATTCACTACGAAGGTTCGAATGGGGGAGGGGGTTCGCTTTCTCCACAAAGCCGACAAACTACTAAGGACCCACATGATTTTGTAGATATGATCAGCCGCATGTATCCCACACCTTGGGAAATTGTGGAAATGGATATTTCTCAAACAGGCCGCAAGCCCTTAGTTTCCTGTGAGTATACCCATGCCATGGGCAACTCTAATGGCAGCTTAAAAGAAATTTGGGATATTATTCATGGCAATCCGCGTTGGATGGGGGCCTTTATTTGGGATTGGATGGATCAGGGCCTTTGGATGGAAGATGGTGATTGTGGGCAATTTGTATACGGGGGATACTTTGGAGAAAAATGGCATGATGGGAATTTTTGTTTGAATGGTGTAATCAATGCCGACCAAACCGTCAAGCCTGTCATGCATGAATGCAAATATGTCTTTCAAGCCTTCGATTTTTTCGATTTTGAAGCAGGCAAGAATCGCCTTAAAATCAAGAATCGCAGGGCTTTCGCCCATTTTGATCAATACGAATTCCAGTGGAGTCTCCTAGAAGATGGAGAAGCGGTTAAAAAAGGAGACATCTCCTTGGCTGGTGCCCAACAATCTTCTACCCAACAGGCCAAAATTGACTTTTCGTACGACATGCAAGCCGGCAAACAATATCATCTTAACGTATATGCTAGGCTAAAGGAGAAAGCTCTATGGGCGGAAGCAGGTTACATGGTGGCTCAAGAACAATTCGCACTGCCTAATTTAAAAGAAGCCCAAACAAACCCGCCCCTATCCGAAGATGAACTAAGTCTGGAAAAAACGAATAGACTGTGGATCATTGGAAACGCTAGCTTTTCCGTTTCGATTGATGCGAATACTGGATTGATTAGCCAATATGTCGTAGGTGGTAAAGAACTGATTAGCGAACTTGTTCGCCCAAATTTCTGGAGGGCCTCGACGGACAATGATCGCAGTCGACAATGGGATACCCACCAAAACATGGCTTTCTGGAAATTCGCAGATGAAAAACAACTCAAACTCGTCTTACGAGAAGAAAAGGTAGGTAGGCAAGAAGTGGTCTTATTATTGAAACAGCAATTGGGGAAAGGCGAAGCGGAGCATCATTCTCTTTATACCATTCGCGCCAACGGGTCAATTGAAATCAGGAATACTCTCGACGCTCATGCCCAATTGCCATGGATTCCCAGAATCGGCATGGAGATGGGAATCAACAAGACGCTTTCTCATATTAGTTGGCTCGGTAAGGGGCCACATGAAAATTATACCGACCGGAATAGTGGGGCCTTCGTTGGTCGCTATGAAAGTACTATAGTAGATTTTCCGACCAGCTATGTTTTTCCACAAGAAAATGGCAACCGAACTGGAACCAGTTGGGTGAATTTTGTAGATGACCAACAAAAGGGACTCAGAATTGAAGGTAACTCCTTTGAGTTTAGCGCCCAACCCTATAGCAACGAAAACCTAGAAGCGGCAAAACTTGTGTGTGAGTTGGAAGACAATGATTTCATTACAGTGAATATAGACCATAAACAGATGGGAGTAGGTGGATTTAATTCTTGGAGCTGGAAAGCGGCCCCTCTAGAAAAGCATCGAATCAAAGCTGGCAACTACCAGTATTCTATCACCATTACACCACTTGGCCTGTAAATAGTAAAGATACACTGCTTAATAGGTACAAGCGACATCAACCTATCAATCACCTATGTGCAAAAGACTATTTCAACTTGGCTTGATCCTGTATACAATTTTTAGCTGTAAAGCGGACCGAATTCAACAATTTGAAAACCCGCTCCCTATACCACCTGAGGGGTATAAATGGGAACTGAATTCGGCATTCTCAGATGAATTCAATGGAACAAAATTGGATAAATCCAAATGGCATGACCGATCTCCTTATTGGGAACATGGTCGCCCACCTGCCACCTTTCGAGCCTCAGCCGTATCTGTACAAGGTGGCTTTTTGCAAATTAGAAACCAGCCACTCATCCCCAAGGTTGATAAATACCATATAGCGGGCGGAGCGGTGGCCTCCGTCAGCAAAGCAGCATATTTTGGGTACTACGAAGTTCGCATGAAAGCTTCTGGCATCTCCATGTCTTCTACTTTTTGGCTCAAAAATAAGCCCGCCAACAAGGATTGTCCCTACGAACAATTGGAATTGGATATCGTCGAAGCCGTAGGTATGCAAAAAAAAGGCTATGATTTCCATAACTTCATGAAGTCGAATGCACATATTTTTCATACGGATTGCGAGGGGAAAAAAGAAGTAAAATCTGCTCCGAATCAAGCGCCCTTGAACCCTGCCGTCCATAAAGCATTTCATACATTCGGTTGCTGGTGGGTAGATGAAAACACCTTGAAGTTCTATTTGGATGGTAAATACCAATACACCATTCACCCCAGCACGCACTTTAGAGAGAAACCCTTTGATCGTCCGATGTATATGCATTTGGTGACTGAAACCTACAACTGGGAAGAACCACCCACAATTGAGGAACTCCAAAATGATTCAATCAATACGACCTACTACGATTGGATTCGTTCCTATAAGTTGGTTAAAGTGGAACCCTAAAACCTAGCTGTCATGCGAAACCCTTCCAGCTTAAATTGGTCTTTACTGCTCTCACTATTAATAATTGGGATTGGGCTGAGTTGTGGTCCTGAATCGAAGAACGCCTCCATCGAGGAGATTGCTGGGAATGATCAAGTTCGCACATTTATGGAAGCATTTGAGGGCCGAGGGATTATGACTGACAGTTCGCAAGTACTACCTGCCGCTGAAGCACTGGCCCAATTTAGATATCCAGAAGACCTTAAAATGGACTTGATCCTGGCAGAGCCGCAAGTACATCAGCCTGTCGATATTAGTTTTGATCACAGAGGTAGGCTTTGGGTTGTACAATACAATCAATATCCTTACCCTAAGGGTGTTAAGGTTGTTGATATTGATCACCATATCCGAGCTGTATTCGACAAGATTCCAGAAGCTCCACCAAGTGGCGTAAAGGGAGCAGATAAGATTAGTATTTATGAAGACACCAATCAGGATGGGTCATACGATAAAGTAACAGATGCCATAACCGGGCTCAATATTACAACCGGCCTAGCCTTAGGGCGCGGGCATATCTGGGTATTATCTCCCCCTTATTTATTAGCGTACCCAGATCCGAATGAAGACGGAATTCCAGATGATAATCCAGTGGTTCATTTGAGTGGTTTTGGCTTGGAAGACACCCATGCCGTTGCCAACAACCTGCGTTGGGGCCCAGATGGATGGCTCTATGGTGCTCAAGGCAGTACTACTACTGCCAACATCAGCTCTGCCGTTTCCAAGGATGTTTATTTCGCTGGGCAGGCGATCTGGCGGTATCATCCAGCGTCAAAGGTGTTTGAGGTCTTTAGTGAGGGCGGAGGAAATACCTTCGATGTTGAAATGGATAGTAAAGGACGAATCTATTCCGGAGATAATGGTGTAACGCGTGGATTCTATTATAAACAAGGCGGATACTATCGTAAAAACTGGGGGAAACATGGCCCTCTAACAAACCCTTATGCCTTTGGCTTCATCCCAGGAATGGAAGTAGATGGAGAAAGAAGGCGATTTACTCACGCTTGGATCAAGTATGAAGGTGCAAGCTTACCTCTGGCTTACCACAATCAGATCCTAGCCATTAATCCACTCTTAAATTTTATCATGGCTAGTGAACTGGAGACAGTCGGTTCTTCCTTTACAGCCATCGATAAAGGAAAAATCCTGGAAACCGATGACCATTGGTTCCGGCCCGTCGACATCAAGGTGGGGCCCGACGGTGGCGTGTATCTGGCGGATTGGAACGACAGTCGGCTTTCACATATTGACCCCAGAGATACCTGGAATAAAACTACAGGAAGAATTTATCGTTTACGCAACAAGAAGGCACCAAAAATTGAAGCGGTGGATCTAAGTCAACTTTCCATCCAGGAGTTAATTCAAACGCTTTCCCACCCCAACAAATGGCACCGTCAGCAGGCCTTACGGATTTTTGGAGACCGACGAGATCTTGCAGCTATCCCCCTGTTAAAAGGACTGTTTGAAACGGGCAATCCACAAGAAAACCTAGAAGCCCTATGGGCGATTCACCTCTCTGGAGGTTTCGATGAAAACATGGCACTTGCTGGACTTCAACATGATGACCCATACGTACGCCTATGGGCAGCCCGACTCGCTGGCGATCAAAATCAAGCCAGTCCAGCCGTAGCACGTGCTTTAGAAAACTTGGCGAAAGAGGAGCAGCAGTTGGAAGTAATTGGACAACTGGCATCCACTGCAAAGCGGCTTCCCGCCTCTCAAGCTTTTCCTATTTTAGCAGGGCTGCTAGCTAATGAATATACACAAGCAGATCGAGACAATCAATTATTGATTTGGTGGGCTTTAGAGGATAAGGCTGAAGCCAAATCAGCATCAAGTCTACAATTATTTGAATCTCCTGCCGTATGGAAAAACACACTAGTTAGTAGTTTTTTATTACCCCGGCTCACGCAACGATATATGCTGGCCGGAGGTAGAAATAATTTCCAGCGGGTTGTCCAACTATTCCAGCTAGCTCCCGCCGATCAATATGCAGCTCCTTTATTTGAAGCCTTGCAGGAAAGTCTACAAGGACAAAATATCACCGACCTACCCTCGGAGCTCTTCCAGCTGCTGCAACAATACCAACATAAATTCGGAGAAGGAGCCTTGGCACTAGGCTTACGTCAACAAGATGAAAACGCCATCCAACAAGCTTTGGAAGTCCTGGCTAAGCCTGAGGCAAGTCGCGGAGAGCAGCTTTCTTACCTAAACATTTTTGGACAGATCAACGAACCCAAAGTAGTGCCAATACTATTAAAGCTTATTAGACAACCACAATATTCTGACGCAATAAAGATAGCGAGTTTACGCACTCTCCAGCACTATGATATGCCAAGCATAGGAGAGGTAGTTGTAAGGGCTTATCCCGATAAATTGCGGGCCAACCCTACCGTCAGGCTAGCCGCCTTACAGCTTTTAGCAAGTAGAGCCATCTGGTTTCAACCCTTTCTAACTAGTATTACAGATAGTAGGCAGGTAAAAAAAGAAGATGTGCCCTTACATATCATCAGGCAATTCAAGCTTTTAGCAGACCCTAAGACAGATCTTAAACTGAATCAGATTTGGCCAGAAGTCCAGATTGCCTCCGCCGCACAAAAGAAAGCTGAGATCAAGCGAATCCAATCTGCCTTAGAGACGGGGGTTGGTCAGCTTGGTACGGGTGCCGTAATATATGATCAAATTTGTGGAAACTGTCACCAACTCAATGGGGACGGAGGAGAAATCGGTCCAGATTTAAGTGGTTATGATCGACAAAATCTAGTAGAAATGGCATTGAACATCGTCGATCCTAATGCCTATATCAGAGAGGGCTACGTCAACTTTCAATTCAACATGAAAGATGGACAAACTATCCTTGGAACCATTCAAAACCAGACAGAAAAGAACTACTTGATTCAGGTACTTGGTGGGGAAGAGCTAACCTTAAGTGCAAAACTTATAGAAAGTGCTATTCCACAGGAACAATCATTGATGCCAGAACATTTGACAGCAACGCTATCTGACCAAGAACTTCGAGATTTATTCGCTTTCATTCAACAATAAAAGCCACCTCTAAAAATTTACAAGCCGAGATATCCGAAATTTGACCTGTTTTGTTGGTGAAAATACCAACAAGAGAGAAGAGAGGCATATATCCGAAATTTTACCTAGTCCTGTCTTGGGCAAACTTCAGATATCTCGCGCCGGGGTTTTAAAACAAACTCATGTTTCAGTGTATTAAGGCATAAAACTCATTTCTTCTATCCTTTGGATCATTTGTAGAAGGGCTTTACGATTTAAAGTAAAATATTGAGAATGAGATTTTTTGTTCTGTTAATAGAAGCCTATAAAATTTAAGTACATGGAAAAAGTACCTAGCTATTTCCTCAAACTGTTAGCCCTCGTATTATTTGTTTCCTGTAACTCCGGGACCAGTAGCGAAGGCCAGCAAGAAGCTGGTGAAGAAGAATTTACCTACCAAGAAAATTGGGAATCACTTCAATCTTATGAAGTTCCTGAATGGTTTCAAGATGCGAAATTGGGCATTTTTATCCACTGGGGTGCCTACGCGGTTCCAGCTTATAGTTCAGAATGGTATGGTCGCCATATGTATATGGATACGGCTACTTACAATGCACAATTTGTTCTTGAAAGTGAAGGTCCGAATCGCGTGTTTATCCACCATAAAGAAAAGTATGGAAAACAGAAAGACTTCGGATACAAAGACTTCATACCTTTATTCAAAGGAGAAAAATTCAATGCAGAAGAGTGGATTGAGTTGTTCCAGGAGGCTGGTGCAAAATACGTCGTTCCGGTCGCTGAACACCATGATGGATTCGCTATGTATGACTCAAAAGTCACCCGATGGAATTCCGTAGAAATGGGGCCGAAAAAAGACATCTTGAAAGCCTTAATGGATGTTGGTCGGCAAAAAGGCATGAAAGTAGGAGCCTCTACACACTTTGCCTTCAACTGGGCTTACTTCAATAAAAAGCCTCACTTTGATACCGTAGACCCCGAATATGCTGATTTATATGGGAAGAAGGGATTAGATGCTCAAGAACCTGTGAACACTGAATTCAAGGAATTATGGTGGAAAAGAACCACTGATATTATTGACAATTATCAGCCAGACATCTTATGGTTCGACTTCTACTGGGATCAGGATGTCTTTGATGACTATCACCCCAAGATGGCTGCCTATTACTACAATAAGGGACTCGAATGGGACAAAGAGGTAGTACTACAGAATAAGAACTTCCGAAGAGAATCTTTCCCTCCCGGCACTTTTGTACATGACCTAGAAAGAGGCCTGATGGCAGATATTCGAAAAAATCCATGGCAAACGGATACCTCAATCGGTAAAAACTCCTGGTGCCATGTCGAGAACTGGGAGTCCAAAGATGCAAATTCTATAATCGATGACCTGATTGATATTACTAGTAAAAACGGTTGCTTGCTCCTCAACGTAGGGCCCAAGGCAGATGGAACAATTCCCGAAGACCAACAAGCTATCCTCCGCGAGATTGGTAGCTGGTTAAAGACCAATGGGGAGGCTATTTATGATACTCGATATTGGAAGAAGTTTGGAGAAGGCCCCACCCAAGTAGCCGAGGGATATATGTCTGAGCACAAGGGCAAACGCGCCTTCAGTGCACAAGATATTCGCTTTACCACTAAAGGAGAAAAGCTATATGCTATTGTGATGGACTGGCCTGAAGACAACAATGTGTTGGTGAAGTCGCTAAAGAAAGGGGAACAAACGATCAGTTCCGTGAAACTTTTGGGTAGCACGGAAGCAGTTGAATGGTCTCAGGAGGAGGATGGACTAACAGTTAAACTGCCAACAGAAAAAATCGGAGATCACGCATGGGTTTTGGAAATACTTTAATCCAGTGAGTTACACACTACGGTTCCAGCTCATCTTGCGAAATGCGCTAGGGGTGAGGTGGAATTTATTCTTAAACAGCCGATTGAAGTAAGATACATTGGGAAGGCCTATTTCCATCGCTACCTCCGCAATCGTTAGACCAGATGTAGCTAGTAGGATTTGGGCTCTTTCTAATCGTTTGTTATTGATAAAATCCAAAGGGCGAACGCCATTGATTTCCAGGAAGAGCCTGGAAAAATAATCTGGGTGTAAGAACACGGAATTCGCTAAGGCTTCCACGGTAAGTTTTTCAGAAAGATGCTTGTCAATGTACTGGATTACGGAAGCCAGCCGTCGATAAGATTTCACTTGTTTTTCGCTTTGTAATCGGCCAGGCTTGATGAATCGGGAGAACAACTGCAATAGAATGCCTTTACTTTCCAGGTATTTATCATAAGGCTGTGAGCTATTTAAGTTGTAACTCAACAACTCAGGCCTATTATCATAGGTTTTCGGATCAGATTCCAGGATGGTTCGTCCGGGGTTCAACGCAAGTAGGCGTTCCATCAATTGATGATCCAATTTCGTGGCCTCTAACTCATAATCAAAATGTAAAAGATCATAGACACTCATCCCACCTTCCATATTATCTAAGAAACTGATGTAGTACTGCCCCATGGCTTTTTCGCAATGATATTTACTATAAGTGAAATTAGGGATTAGATATAGGTGATCGGGTTTCAGGATGAATTTTTGCTGGTTGTGAAAAACCCAAGCCTCCCCTTTGGTAATTAAATACAGGCGAGAAAAGGGGCTAATAACATTGTCAAATTGCCACCGATGATCTAATTCGGCAAAGCCGATATGCAACAATGATAATTTTAAACTACTCAAGATTTTGTGCATATGTTAGTCATTTCCATGTGCACATCCGACACTCAATCTAGCAAGTCGGATTTGTGCAATGTTTGGTCCTTTTTGTTCTACTCCCAGCCGAGGCCGAATGGCTAATATTGCAAATATCTCATTTATCATTCCGATGCTGAGTGACATATGACCAAAACCGCAACACATATGTTCCATATAAAAGATAGACAATCACTTATCACTCTCATAGCGTTCCTTTGTTGGGGTATCTCTGCCTGCAAAATGGACCTTCCTGCTCCTGTTGCCTTGGCCAGTAAAACGTTGCCCGAAAAGATCGACTTCAATTTTCATGTAAAACCAATATTATCGGATAAATGCTATTTCTGCCATGGGCCAGATCTAGCCAACCAGAAGGCCGGTCTGAGTTTGGACACAGAGGAGGCAGCTTTTAGCTTGCTTGAAAATTCCGGAAAGTATGCGATCGTACCGAACAAACCGGGGAGCAGTGAAATGGTCCATCGTATTCTAACAGACAATCCTGAGTTGCAAATGCCACCGGCTGAGGTAAACCTCCTTCTGTCGGACTATGAAAAGGCACTTTTAATTAAATGGATCGAACAAGGCGCAACCTATAAAAAGCACTGGGCTTACATCGCTCCTGAAAAGGCGAGGACCCCGACAGTGGATAGTAGTAATCCTTTGGTCAATGTTATCGATAGTTTTGTGGTGCGTCGCTTAGTGCAAAACGATTTCCAATTGCAGGCCCAAGCAGATAAAGAAACCTTGCTTCGCAGAGTGAGCTTCGATTTAATTGGACTTCCCCCAACCGTGGAAGAACTTGATGCCTTTTTAGCGGACAAATCTCCTGACGCCTATGAAAAAGTGGTAGATAGACTCTTGGCGTCACCACACTATGGCGAGAAAATGGCCACCAATTGGATGGATGTTGCTCGCTATGCAGATACCCATGGTTATTCTGTGGATCGCTACCGGCCAATGTGGCCCTGGAGGGATTGGGTGATTGATGCCTTTAATGAGAACAAGCCTTACGACGAATTTATCACCTGGCAACTGGCCGGAGATCTACTGCCCAACGCCACCAAGGAACAGAAGCTGGCGACAGCCTTCAATCGCAATCATGCCCAAAATATGGAAGGTGGGATCGTCAATGAAGAGTTTAGAATAGAGTATGTTGCCGATCGAACCAATACCTTCGGCAAAGCCATGCTCGCCCATACCATGGAATGTGCACGCTGCCATGATCATAAATTTGATCCAGTTTCGCAGAAGGAATATTTCCAGCTATTTAGTTTTTTTAATCAAGTGGATGAAGCCGGTCAAATTTCATGGGACGACGCTATGCCTGTACCAACCATGCTTCTCACCGACCTACAACAGGATAGCCTAATTCAGTATCTACAACGATCCATTCAAACCAAAGAAAAAGAGATTCAATCTATCCGGAATCAACCCGCAGCCGTATTTACAAGCCAATCCTTTGGAGGGAAGTTTGATACATATCTGAACAATGGCTTATTAGCACATTTTAACTTTGATCGAACTGTACAAAACCAATTCGTCAACCGCCTAGATTCACGTCAAAAAGGCAAGATCACAGAGGCACAAAACTGGAAGAAAACGGTACTTCCGCCGGAACTTACAACAGGAAAATATGGGAAAGCAGTAGTGCTAAATGGCGATGATCCCCTGGAGTTAGATGGGGTTGGCATCTTCAGTCGGGCACAACCTTTCTCCATTGGTGTTTGGGTAAAGATTCCGCAAGACTTGGAGGATGGGGTCATCTTTCACAAGGGGCAAGGCGCTATTTTATATAGCTTTAGAGGCTATCACCTCGCCCTTCGCGAAAACAAATTAGAAGCCGTTCTCGCTCATACCTGGCCCTATAACAACATCATCAAGTTATCAAAAGAAGAGATTCCAAAAAATCAATGGGTACAACTCACCCTAACCTATGATGGCTCTAGCACAGCCAAAGGTTTACAACTTTATCTAAATGGAGAAAAGCTCGAAATGTTAGTAGAGAAGGACAATCTCTACAAGGATATCCTCTTTCCTAAATTGGACAAAGAGCCTTCTCTTCGCATCGGTGCCCGCTGGCGCGGAACGGGGATCAAAGGAGCAGCGATCGACGATATCAGGGTATATGGCCGCAGCTTGCTGGAACAGGAAGTAGCTCTAATTTCCAATTCTACAACCGCCTTGAGCGCAATTCAGGAAAAAGAGCTGGATCTGGTTCATAATAACAATGCTTTTCAGCAGAAACAGGAAGAGCTTTTTAAGTTAAGATCGGGACTCAATGCGCTCCTGGATTCGATTCCTGAAATCATGGTAATCGACGAACTCAAATCCAAACGCAAAACTTACCTCCTGGATCGAGGTGCCTACGATGCACCCGCGGAGGAAGTTTCTGAAGGAACACCCGAACGCATCTTACCTTTTCCAGATTCACTAGCACGAAACCGTCTTGGTTTGTCACAATGGCTATTTGCCAGAGATAATCCGCTAACGGCAAGAGTTATTGTAAACCGTTATTGGCAATCCTACTTTGGTACCGGCCTCGTCAAATCAGCGGCAGATTTTGGGAATCAGGGAAATCTACCCACCCATCCTCAATTACTAGATTGGCTTGCCGTGGAATTCATAGAATCGGGTTGGGACATTAAAGCCATGCAGAAGTTAATAGTCATGTCAGCTACCTATCGCCAATCTTCCCAGACTTCTCCCGAATTACTTGAGAAAGATTATGACAATGCTCTACTCACCCGAGGGCCCTCTGATCGACTATCTGCCGAAATGCTACGAGACAATGCGCTCTATGCCAGTGGATTATTAGTACCTACTATTGGCGGTGAAAGCGTCAAACCCTATCAACCAGCAGGCTTGTGGCGCTTCAATGGCACCACTTACGTCCCTGATCAAGGCGACAAACTCTATCGCCGGAGTCTCTACACGTTTTGGAAAAGAACCGTTCCGCCCCCCTCCATGAACACCTTCGATGCACCAAGCAGAAGTTACTGCGTAGTAAGACGGCAAAAGACTACAACTCCGCTACAGTCATTGACGCTCTTGAATGACCCGCAATTCATTGAAGCGGGTAGGGCCTTGGCAGCTAAAGCCCTTTCCTTAAAAAGTATACCCGAAGAACGATTAAGTTACATCTACCGAGCCTTGACCTCACAAAAGCCAGATGCAAAAGCCCTGGATATTTTGAGTACCTATTATCAGGATCAAAGGGAAGACCTTCAGGCACATCCTGAAAAAGTAGAGGGTTGGTTGGAGATAGGGGAGTGGGCTAATGCAAGCGAATTTGACCGGAGCGAAATGGCTGCCTATTCCATTGTCAGTAGTATGATTATGAATTCTTCCGCGGCAACTAATAAACGATAACTTTCTTTGACAAAGAAAAAACATGAATCAACTCAATACATTGTCCGATAACTTTAATCGCAGGGAATTCTTGAGAAAATCCGGAATGGGCTTAGGTGCTATGGCTTTGAGTTCCCTGCTAAACCCTTTGGGAGGTGCTAGCTCACTTAGCACAGCGCAGCCAGATCTACTGGGATCCACTCATTTTGCACCGAAGGCGAAGCGAGTAGTTTATTTATTCCAAAGTGGTGGGCCGTCCCAACTGGAAACCTTTGACTATAAACCACTGCTCCGAAAGATGAACGGCGAAGATTTGCCGGACTCTGTGCGCCAAGGTCAACGTTTGACCGGGATGAGTGCCGGACAGTCTTCTCTTCCATTGGCAGGTTCCAAATTTGGATTTTCACAATATGGAAAATGTCGAGCCTGGGTCAGTGATCTGTTGCCGTATACCAGCCAGATTGTAGATGATCTATGTTTTATCAAATCCATGCATACCGAAGCTATTAATCACGATCCGGCCATCACTTTTTTCCAGACTGGATCTCAACAAGCTGGACGCCCGAGTATCGGGGCCTGGTTGAGTTATGGGCTAGGGAGTGATAATGAGAATTTGCCGGGCTTCATTGTGCTTGTGTCCAAAAATGCTGGCGGCCAGCCCCTTTATGCTCGCCTATGGGGTAATGCTTTTTTACCTTCTCGACACCAAGGCGTGCAATTCCGATCAGGCAAAGATCCCGTATTATTTCTAAATGATCCCAATGGCTTTCACCGAAAGGATCGAGCAAAAATGCTAGATTACCTCCAACAGCTCAATGAGGTACAAAATGAAGCCTACGGAGACCCCGAACTTACCAATCGGATTGCCCAATATGAAATGGCCTTCCGCATGCAAACCTCAGTCCCTGACGTAACCGATCTATCTGATGAGCCCGATTGGGTATTTGATATGTATGGTCCAGATTCTCGCAACCCGGGCACCTATGCCGCCAATTGCCTACTTGCCCGCAGGCTGCTGGAAAAGGATGTAAAATTCGTGCAGTTGTACCATCAAGGTTGGGATCAGCATCTCGATCTACCCAACGGCATCAAGAACCAATGTAAAAAGACGGATCAAGCCTCCGCAGCACTTGTGAAAGACCTCAAACAACGCGGGTTACTGGAAGATACATTAGTTGTATGGGGAGGAGAATTTGGTCGCACCAACTACTCTCAAGGTAAGTTAACACCCACCAACTACGGCCGGGATCATCATCCTCGTTGCTTCACCATGTGGATGGCAGGAGGAGGTGTCAAACCTGGGTTCACCTACGGCGAAACGGACGACTTTGGATACAATATCGTCCAGGATCCAGTTCATGTTCATGACTTCCAAGCTACCCTCATGCATTTAATGGGCATTGATCACGAACGCCTAACTTTCAAGCACCAAGGTCGTAGATACCGACTGACAGATGTGGAAGGGCATGTAGTAAAAGATATTCTGGTCTAAGCCTGACCTGCTATACAACAAAAGGATTGTGTTTTTTTGGATGACAAATGTTGATAAGTGCTATTCGTGCCTATAGCGAGCATAAGGTATCAAAGGCTTTCCGATATATTTGTCTAGAAGCAAAAAAACTAGCTATGCAGCCTGTTAAACGACTCATCTTATCTTCTCTATGCTTAGGATTCAGCGTCCTACTCTTCAGTCAAAACCTGATCAGCAATGCCGGATTTGAAGAAGGCAGCAATGCCTGGATTTTCGGCACTTGGGGTGGGCCCACTGCCAACTTTTCGGCTACGACAGAAGAAGCCCAAGAAGGAATGCAATCAATGAAGATTGAAGTACAATCTACCGATACAGAAGCAGGTAAGGTTTTTATCCGTCAACAGGCCTTAGCACTTGATCCTACCAAAGTATACACTGCCTCATTTCAGGTGCTTAGTCATTCAGGACAAAGTGAATCTATTAATTTACAGCTTTATTCTCATCCAAACATCGGTTCCTCTGCCTGGGGAATAGCCTGGCAAGAAAATGAGATTAGCTTCCAGGGTGATGGCCAATGGCACACCTTCACATTTCAATTTACCCCAAGTACCGTCGCTGGCTCCCCGGATATAAACAGCTTGGGTTTCATGTTTGGTTTTGCACGAAATGCGAATACATTTTACTTAGATGATGTTACCCTGATCGCTGAGACGGAAGAGCCCCCAACCGAGACTCACCGCTATCACGTCAGCAAAGTGGGAAGTGACGACAACCCCGGTACGGCCGAGGAGCCCTTCCTAACACTAGGCAAGGCAGCGGCTATAATCCGGCCAGGTGATACTTGTATTATCCATGAAGGCACCTATGAAGAAACCTTGCGGCCTGCTACCTCTGGACAGGACGGATACCCTATTGTTTTCCAGGCAGCAGCGAATGAAAAAGTGATCATTACAGCCATGCAAGCACTAAGTGGCTGGACTCAAGACGAGGGAGCGGTGTACAAAACTACAGTGGACTGGGATTTGGGACAAAAAAACTTCGTAATGAATGGCAACACCGCCTGTGATCTTGCTCGTTGGCCTAATAATACTGATGGTGATCCTTTCACCTTAAATTCGCTTCGAAATACAGGAGGCAGTGGAGAAGATGTTCGATTTGAAGCCTTCCTCACCCACAGTCAAATTCCGAATTGGAATTGGGGCAATGGAGGCTCTTTACTTTTCTACGGAGACAGGCCTGGATCTGGCTGGACGACCTGGAAGGCTTTCATTACCAGTAGCTCTCAAGGGCGGGTCAATTTTGATCTAGACAAAAACCCAGCTTGGATTAGAACCTTTCACCCACCAGCAGATAGAGGAGATTATTTTCTGGAAGGTATTCGAGAAGCCTTAGATTTTCAAAATGAATGGTACTTCGAACCTAGTTCCAGAACCTTATATCTTCAATTACCCGGTGGAGTAGCACCGGCTGACGGGGAAGTTAATATGCGCAGACGCATTATGACAGTTGACTTAAATGGTAGAAACTTCATCGAGATTAAAAAACTAGCTCTATTTGGCGGTGGTGTGGAAATCAACGGTTCGAGTAATGTATTGGAGGGCGTTTCCATTTTTTACGGGAACTATACCAGAGGAGTGGTAAATGGATTCAATGCGCAAAGTCAGAGTGTCCATATCAAAGGTGGAAATAATAATCGGATTGAAAAATGCGAAATTGCTTTTGGTGCAGCGACAGGAATTTGGGATAGTGGCAACGGCACTCATATATTAAATTCCAATTTACACGACTTCAATTTCATCGGAGATTATGATGGTGTGATCATGGCGCGCGGTGGCACAGGAACCGTGATCAAGCACAATAAGATTGCCAGGGCTGGGAGAGATGCTATTCAAATAGTAAGTAAAAATAGTGAGGTCGCCTACAATGATGTAACCCAAAGTAACTTAATTGCAGATGACTGTGGCTTACTCTATACACTAGGACCTGGATTAAACATGGAAATTCATCACAATTGGTTCCATGATATTGCTAGTAGGGGCAGTCTAAAAAAAGCCACCGGCGTGTACCTGGATAATGATGCGGGTGATGTTTCTCTCCATCACAATGTGATTTGGAATACGGAATGGTCTAGCGTGCAAATTAATTGGAACGGGACCAATATAGATGTTTTCAACAACACCTTGTGGGATGGCTCTGCGGCAATGGGTGCCTGGCATTTGGCAGGAACTGCCTTTTCCAATGTCAGAGTTTGGAATAACCTGACTAATAAAAACTCTTTAGAACCACAATCTGACAAACAGAACAATCTAGTAATTACCAATGGATTTGATCCCTTTAATGATTCTCCCAATGGAGATTTCACTTTGCAAGCGGGTGTTTCTGCGATTGATTACGGGCGTGTGATTGAGGGTATCACAGATGGCTATGTGGGAGCCAATCCAGACGCTGGGGCTTATGAAAGTGGCGTACCCGCCTGGATACCAGGGATCGACTGGGAGGCCAAATTTGGACCAACAGGCCTTGGGTGCTATGGGCTACCCGGAGAAAATTGTGAAAATGTAACTAATACAAAGGAACTCCCTTTTGCTACAGCCAAGGTTTTCCCCAATCCCATTTCCGTTGGCCAGTTAACGGTTGAATTACCTGAACATTTGGGCGAAAAAGTGTTCTGGGCTCTCTACTCCCTGGGTGGAATTCCTATACAAAGGGGAAAACAGGTTCTTTTTGAAGAACTGCGACTGCGAATGACACAGCTGCCTTCTGGCATTTATATTTTGAAAGTCCAGACTAAGGCAAAAAACTACAATGCCAAAATCATTCGATTGTAAGTAGACTAATAGAAGCGATTTTAGAACAAACACCTACCCACAAGTAAAAATAGGAGATACAGGGTCAGATCTTTTGTCCTTGTGTCTCCACAGGTATCCTTTCCAGCTTATTGTTCCTTTTTGACTAAGGACTAATGATGATCTCTTCTTCGAATAGCAGCTGATTCCCTTCCGTATCTTCCGTAGCAACAAAGAATTGAATCCGGTCCGCTTCCTGAGCGACATAGGGAGTCCCTGATAATTTTAGATGATCTAATGACAGAATGTGAAAAACCGACCAGCCTTCAAATACCTCGGTTAATTGGGCCAAGGTATCTCCTGGTATTCCATTGACATGGTAGCTAAACAATCCCTTCTCAAGCTGTCTGGCAGTTGGTCCATTTGGATCAGCCTGCACTTCCAAAAATAGATGCAGTTTTTCACCAACACCAAAGACCTCATTACTACCAGTCGTCCTGTTGAAGATTCGAAATTCCTCTAGAGAAGGGGCCTTCCCATTCTGTTCTAACGTACAAGCATTAAGGATACAGGTGAGTAGAATAAATAGTAGCGATTTTTTCATAGTCAGATGCATTTGATTTCCGTACCATAAGGTACAGCCAAGATGTTAGTACCTGCAAGGCTTTAAGCATACCTTAACGCACGAAAATTAACCATCGCCTGTGATTTAACATTTTTATTAGAATATCATAGTTTAAAAAGAAATCCCCTTGTCCAGTTTTTGTCTAGTCTAGATTGATTTACTATAACATCAATTGCTGTTTCTTATGATTCTATTTTATACTCCAACCGTATTCGAGTAATTAGGGTTTGGCACCGATAGCGCTTTCATGCAGGCGGTTTGGGTCGGATTAGCAGGTTTAGTTTTCACCCTGATTGCTCTTTTCTTAATTGATAGGGTAGGCCGGCGGCCATTGCCCCTTTCGGGATGAGTTTGGGAGCATATGCCTTTGGATTCTATGAAGCCAAATATGCCTTGACAGGAGATTCCATGAGTACACTAAAGGAAGTAGGTGTTGCCGAATTAGAAGGGGTGCTTGGCATAGAATACCCCAATGATGTACAATTCAAAGCTGCGCTACGACAATATTTGGGGGATGCAGAAGCAAAAGCAAATGAATCTGTACTATTCAATAAGGAGGCTGCGTATCCTAGCACCTTGATATTAATTGGGATTGTCAGTTTTGTAGCCGCTTTTAATTTCTCAATTGGCTCGAATATGTTTGTGATCTTTTAGCAGATTTTCCCAACTGGCATCCGTGGCGTGGCTATTCCTGCCTTTGCGCTGACAATTAACTCCCATGGAGCTAGGAATAGCTTTCTGTTTCATCCAGTAACAGGAGTTATTGGATTGGCGTTTCTCTTCAAATAATTACCCGAAGCTAAAAATCGATCGATAGAGGAGATAGAAGCTGCCTTTGCCTATAAATCATAAATAAAAAAACAGCTGGCATCTTTAGGAATGTGCTCAAACGTTTAAGGGTTCATATTCGATTTTAGTAAAATCCAGCTTCGATGGGCTTTGTTGTCTGATCTATAGTGGGGAATTTCTATATACAAAAATGCCTTTTATTCCTCTCCCCAATAATCTACCACAAATAGGTCTCTCATCAAAGGTTTGTTTTTCTTCGCTACTTCCAGGTGAGCCGGATGCGGCAGGTAGGCATTCCTGCCCGCTTCATCTTCAAAGCTTAAGACAAAGCAATGCGTAAAACCTTTGTCATGCCCCTCCCCGCTGATGTTTTCACCGCCTTCAAATTGCTTAATTTCCGGGATTCTGTTTTTTAGGTCCAAAAAATCCTTGATCGCCTGTGCTTTTCTTTCTTCGCTCACCTCCTCCTTGAATTGAAATGAGACTACGTGTCTGACAACGGCTTGTTTTTCATTTTCTGAGGTACAGGCAATGCTCAAACTGGCAAGTACCAGTACTAAGAGCCCCAATGGTAGATATCTTCGAATTTTCATAGTCTTAGTAGTTTTGTGATGTGCGTTAGTCAATAGGATCTAAACGATAGGACACAAAGGTTTGATCCTCCGTTGACCCAGCAAAAAGGAAGAATCGATCTCCGATTTTTTTTCCAGTCAATCCATAGTAAACTGGAAGACCTGTTGCTAAATTACCGGCATCTATCAATCTCCCTTTATGATCCAGTATGCAGAGTTGAATACTGGCATCATCCCTTGTAGCCACAGCAACCAATTCATGATTATCATCCATCGGCAAGCACTGGATTCGAGTTTGCCCCTTGATCAAGGTTTCACTATTGCCCTTGAATACTGAACGAGGCACTATTTCACCCTGCTCATTCGTAATAAACACACTGACGGCATCACCATGATAGTAATAGGTTTCTCTATCTTTTACCCAAGGAGTTGGTTCATAATAGATATGATGGCGATGCCCCACCACTATATAATGCCGACCGCCTAAGGTTGCTGATACTAATGGATAGGTTCCATTCAAATATCTGACCGGATCATCCCCGAGCTTATCTCTGGTTTCGAAATGACCATCTTCAAATACTTGAAAACTACTAAGCCCGTTATCATGGAAGCCGCCCGCAAAGAGAAATGTCTTGCCTTGGATCCGATGAATGGACATTGCTATTACACCATCTAGGAACAGTTCCTTAGTGTCAGCGATAGAATGAATATGTTCCAAATGGCCATCAGGTAAGATCTTGAAGCTACTCAAGCCAGGCGCTTGCTCAAGTCCACCGACAAACAAGTAGGATGATTCAGTCATGTGAACGACCTGCAAAGTGATTACAGTTCCGAGATAGGTAGATTCAGTATCCTTGGCAATAAAGACACTCTTAAGGGTGCCATCCTTCATGATTTCAAATACCTCTACTGCATTTGCCCCCTTTATGCCTGCAAAAAGAAAGTCCTTTCCTGCAATCTTATCTGTAATTACTCCCCTGACGTGCTTTCCGGAAACCTTCGTCCTAGCTACGGATTCCAGCTTACCTTGTGCATCGACCGAGAATATGTCAATCTTATCTCCGCTCCCTCCAGCATAGATATACGTGATCTCTTCTAATTGATGTACAGTGCAGGTTACGGTATTTAGAGAAGTCTCTGCCTCACTAACTGGCGTCAAGGAAAACTTTTGCTGCGCCAAAAGCCATTCTCCTTGAAGTAGGGCACCTAAAACCATGCCCCAAATGATCCATTTTTTTTGCATTTCTTAAAGTATTGATTGTGCTGCAGCCTTGGCTATATCACGATCTTGTTCTATCGTGCCTCCACTGATCCCAATGGCTCCAATTATGGTGCCCTGCTTGTCTTTTATCGGTACTCCTCCAGGAAAAGTAATCAGGCCCCCATTAGAGTGTTCTATGTTGTAGATGGCCTCCCCAGGTTGCGCGATTTTACCTAGCTCCTCCGTAGGTATATTAAAATATCGAGCAGTCTTAGCCTTTTTGATGGCTACATCGATACTCCCTAAATAGGATCCGTCCATCCGTAGAAAGGATTTCAAGTTAGCACCGGCATCTACAATGGCAATATTTATCAGAATGCCTTCTGCCTTGGCTTGATCAGCTGCTTTTTTGAGAATACGCGTCGCTTGCTCAGCTGTAATGTCTCCTGGCAATTGCAGTTGCCCCCAGGAATAAGTCGGTAAGGACATTGAGAAAATCAATGCGAAGAGGAAAATTCGATTCATATTAATAGGATTATCTTGATGGCGCCTTTTTACTTTATTTACAATTTGTACCGGCGTAGTAGAGTTGCCACGTATGCTTACCTCAAGCATCTCCAACAGCAATTGACACAAAGTTATGGGGTAGGAAAATGAAAACTATTGAACTAGTTTAATAAGTGATTACTATTTCTTGTGGGTAAGTCTCTTTTTACGAATTTTGCTTACAAACTCTGGCGTGATGCCAAGATAACTGGCTATTTGTTTATTGGTAAGTCTTACCGCTACTTCCGGATAGGCGGTAAGGAATTGGTAATAGCGTTGTTCAGCACTCATAGTATGATTACGAATGAGCCTTCTCTGCCAGGCAACGATCGCAGTTTGTGACATGATACGAAACAACCTTTCCATTTTGGGAACCTCACGATAAAGGCGTTCTTTATCCGCCCAACTTATATAGAGTATACTACTATCCTCAATGGCTTGGACATTAAGTTCAGAACCGGTCTGGTTCAGAAAACTGTCGATTTCCATAATCCACCAATCTTCCGCAGCAAAGTATAATATCCGCTCATTGCCTTCTTCATCAATCGTAAAAACTCTGAAGCACCCTTTCAGCACGAAACCTTCAAATCGACAGATTTCCCCCTTTCTCAACAGATATTCTCCTTTGGCGATCTGTTTCAACTTATAGAACGCACAGACAGCGGTGAGTTCGAAAGGTGATAAGTCAGTATATCGAGAAAAATTAGCCTTTAGCAAATCATGATCCATAGGAAAGCTAAGATAGCGTATTAAGAGGATTGCAGTAAGACTGAAAGCTTTCTAACTCCAATAAATTAAATCGAGAATAGCCATATAAAGAAGAGATGCATATCAAATTCGACAGCTGTAGCCAGAAGGACACCCAGAGTTTAAAAAAGTGGCTGTCCAAAAATCGGTTGCAGCCGCATCAGAAATACATGACATTCGCTGGAAAAAGATGAAGCAAGCATTTGGAAAATTGCACCAACAAGATAGTCCGCTTATACTCAGTAACGTTTGGGATGTAGCAAGTGCCAAAGTCGCAGAAAAGCTCGGCTTTCAGGCAATCGGAACCTCCAGTGGAGCCATAGCTACATCGCTGGGATATGCTGATGGAGAAGAAATAAGTTTCGCCGAACTAAAATATATAGTTGGTCGAATCACCAGCACTACAAATATTCCTTTGACGGTAGACCTAGAGGCAGGGTACAGCCGGAATCCACTAGAGATTGCTGATCACATTTTGCAACTTCAGGCCCTCGGGATTGCAGGTATTAATATTGAAGATAGTCTGGTTGGTCAGAAACGCTACTTATTGGAGGCTCATGCCTTTAAAGTGCACTTGGAAGCCATCGTCTCCGCATTGGGAAATACAGCAAAGACACTATTCATTAATGTACGAACAGATACTTTCTTACTGAATCATCAAAACCCTATTCAGGAAACAATTCTTAGAGCACACCAATATGAACAAGCCGGCGCAAGCGGGCTATTCGTGCCCTGCATGCAAAACAAGAGAGATATCCAACTGATCACCCAGGCCACCCACTTACCGATAAACGTGATGTGTATGCCTGAACTCCCATCCTTCAGTACCTTACATAGCCTTGGCATAAAGCGCATTTCAATGGGAAATTTCATCTTCAATAGGATGCTAGGAAGACTAGAAGAGGAATTAAAGGGCGTCCTTTTAGCAGAAAGCTTCGAGCATGTATTCCAAGCGTAAACATGTTCAATTCCAAGCATTCAAATATCGAATTCGGGCCCCTGGACTAGGCATCAATTGTTGTGTTTGTAAGGCCTCTACAACTTGCAGTTTTTGCTCTAGCAAATGTTTTTGGTGTCGCAATGCTAGGTCAAAATCTACTGGCAATTGGCTCCAATCTCGCATGGAGATCACTTTGGACTGATGACTTGTTTTGTCAAATACGATAAGCTGATCTCTTTGCGAAGGATGTTCCGCCACATACCGGAGGATTTCTATGGTTTCCAAAGAAACTCGATATCTGAATTTTTCCAGGGTACGGAGGATAGTTATTTTTTTCATAGGGCTGATTAGATTAATGGGTTATGAGCTCACCACCTTTCTTGCATAAAAGCGACCAGAGAGCCAAATAAAAACAAACCTGCGCCGAGGAGCAGAAATTTCATAAAAAGGGTTGGAGGAGAAACGGCCAAGGATACCAAGACCAGTAGTCCTGCCACCTTCAGCGCAATCCATTTAAAGTTGCGATAAATAAAAGATCTCATGTTAAACCGAGTGAATAGGTAAATCAAGAAATAGTCGGATGCAAAATCAGCAGCATACTTCCATAGGAAGGGCCATCTGCTGTCCAGTTCCGTTGGTTAATTGAGTTCCTATTTGAGAGAGTATTAAAAGAAATGTGATGTAAGAGGTGGTAGCTAGTGGGTCTTTTTGTCAGCGGAAATAGCTGGCATTTCGCTGGGTTCAAATATAGATCATCATATTGCCATCAACAAGGACAAAAGTTCTGTTTCAAATACTAGAGTTACAACTCCAATTATTCTACCAGGATTCATAACACATTGATTATAAATCATTAAGACAAAAACAAGAGCTCCCATAAAATACAGCAGTATAATGTTATGGCAGAAAACTCACTTGGTAGATAGTCAAACACACAAAATATTATCCCCCATCATTTTAATCAAACCTAACTAACTGAATCACAACAATTAACACAAAACTTACTTTCAAGTTAAATCTAATACCGGCTATTCAAAAACAGAAAAATGTCCATCTCCTCCTATGAAAGTATATATAACTTTGCCTAGAAGGTTTTGCAAACACGCAGAGAAGATGATACAGATCAAATTCTAGGTAAGACCTTCAGCAAAAACTATTGGCTACAAATCATAATAACATGAAACAAATTACACAAACCAAACTAGTACAATCATTAGTATTCACCCCACCATTTTTATCCCGGCATCAGAACTATTTCTTCGAATGATACATCTGGTTCTCGAGCAGGATCCATTCTAGAAGCTACACATATAAGGTTGTGCAAAACCTTATTTCTTGGAAAGTTAACCCCATTTCCATCCCTAAAATAAATTTCACCTACCTACAGTGAATTCTCCAATGGTAAAACATTGGTCTCTTCTTATTAATTGACGACCTAAAGCAATGTCTTTAGATACGGCGCGGTATCTGAGACATTGGGCTTTATGCCAAAACTTGTATCATGAAACAAATTTACCAGACCTTTAAGAGTCAGGCTTTACTCTCTATTTCCTTGGGAGTACTGATCGCGGCTTCCCTTCCTTTCCTGTCCAGGTATGCTTCAAACAACCATCTAAAAGAGGACACAGTGATAGGACAACCTAATGAACTTAGTAAAGATTCCCCTTCTCCTCAGGCATCCATAGTTACTGCCATGATGATGCCCACCTATGAAATAGATGACGTAGATGGTCAAACGATTAACACCTGTGAAGGGGTTTTTTATGATTCAGGTGGGCCCAGTGGAGATTATATCGAGGATGAAAATTATTCCGTCACATTTTGTGCAGATAACGGAGGGCAGATTTCTTTAGAATTAGTCAGTCTAGAAACAGAGCCAAGCAAGGCTTTTTGCAGTGGCTGTTGTGATTATATGACCATTTATGATGGCACAAACACTTCTGGGTCGGTTCTAACTTCTCCAACAGAAGTATGTGGTTCTGAAAATATGGGGACATATACGTCCACTAGCGGCTGTCTGCACTTTGTATGGCAATCAGACTTCTCAATCTCTGACGAAGGATGGGAATTTAATATCTCCTGTACCTCTCCACCTCCCACTGGCGATGCAGATTATACCATAGATGTCCTTGATGGCCAAACTACCAATACTTGTACGGGCACATTTGCAGATTCTGGTAATACAGAAGGAGAATATGGAAATAGTGAGAGCTATTCCACTACCTTCTGCTCTGATAGCGACAACCAAATATCTTTCACTTTCGAGCATTTCAATATTGCTAGCGGTGACGCCTTAGAGGTTTTTGATGGGATGAACACAGGGTCCGCGTCTTTAGGTTCTTTCAGTGGAGTAGGGGAGGCTAACTCTCCCGGAGTTGTAACTTCCTCCGGAACCTGTATGACGTTTGAATTTACAAGTGATGGTAGTGGAACGGCTCCTGGCTGGGAAGCTAGTATAAGTTGTACTGGTACGCCCGATGTGTCAGCAAGTGTCGGAAGCTGGAACGGATACACCGGTAGTAGTTGTGGCAACAGCACCACGATCGCAGGGACCGTATATGAGGACGTGGACAATGATGGAACACGAGACGCTAGAGACGCACCGATATTTGGAGCAACGGTAAGTCTATATGATGATAGCGGCCAGGTAGGTAGTTCGACCACCACAGATGCCAACGGAGAATACAGTTTCGGAAGTTTATCTAATCAAGTATACAGAGTAGAATTTACGATACCTGATAACCTTACGGAGGGGCCATTCGGTTCTGGATCTGGTACTGCCGTTCAATTTGTAGAACCAGGTACATGTGCTGATTTAGGGCTTGTGGACGCGGCTCATTATTGTGATAATAGCAATCCCTTCTTCGTCATTCCTTGCTATGTAAATGGAGATCCACAAGATGATAGCAATAGCGGGCAAAGTGCTATGGTAGGTTTTGAATATACCGACTCTGGAGACTCCCAGGCCGCCACCTATGAGAACTATGTTACGGCTGGTGCTGTTGGGACAATTTATGGTGCTGCATTTGATGCAAAAGCCGACAACTTGTATATGGCGGCCTTCCTAAAACGACATGCGGGTTTAGGTCCTGATGGGATTGGAGCCATTTATGTACATACAGATGGAGATCCTAATACTTCTGCTCCGGTATTTTATGACTTTGGTTCAGCAGCAGGGACAGTGGCTGACAATGCCACTCGATTCCCTGGGTCAGGGGATGAATTTGGAGAAGAGGGTCCTTGCGGCACCTGTGATAATATTGATCCCACCACATTTGGTCAAGTCGGCAAGGCTGGCTTCGGAGATATCGAAATAAACCCAGAAAACACACACCTATATGTAACCAACTTATACGATCGCAAGGTCTATATGATCGACTTGGACAACCCTGCACCGGGCAGTGCTACACCGCTTCCTGCCATGCCTTGGCTTGACAACTCTGTGTGTACAAATGGTATTGCGCGCCCTTGGGCTGTGGAATTTCGCAGAGGAAAACTCTATGTCGGGGTCGTTTGTGACGCTAGTTTAGGTAGCTGTACGCCCGGATCTCCTTGCGCTGATCTGACCGCAGAAGTCTATTCCTTTGATGGCACGACTTGGACCAATGAATTGAGCCAGTCGTTAGATTATTATCGCCAAGCTTATGTAACAGGGTCCAATTACTTCGTACCCTGGATTGACAATTGGGCGAGTATGGCACCTTATGTATCTGGAATCACCGATGCTAGCTTTGCTCAACCCATTGTGATGGATATTGAATTTGATGATGATCATTCTATTATCCTTGGAATTGGTGATCGCACCTCTATGCAATTGGGCTACCAAGCCCCTCCCCCAGGGGAATCAGCTGGAAGTACAGCTGAGCGAAACCTTGTTTTCGGTGATATTCTTCGCGCATCTTATGACAATAGTACTGGTGTCTATACCATGGAGAATAATGGAGTCGTGGGTGGACTTACTACGACAAACCCCAATGGAACATCCGGTATTGGAGGACGATCCTTCTATTGGGGTGACTACTGGACAGGAATTGGAGCCAATCGATATCAAGGAGCTGTTGGACCGCTAGCCACTTTACCTGGATCCGGACAAGTCATGACCGCCCTGGCAGATGCCATCGATTACTACTCCAATGGCGTTGTTTGGATGAATAGCACCAATGGTGCTAATGTCAAAAGACTAGAGGTGTATCAAGGAAGCCCCAATGGCCTAGAACCCAACTTTGCAAAAAGTGCAGGAGTAGGTGATATAGAGCTCTTCTGCGAAAGACCTGGAATAGAGATCGGTAATATCGTGTGGTGGGATGACAACTTGAATGGGCGACAAGATCCCAGTGAACCCGGAATAGAGGGCGTCACCATTGAATTATGGATCGACCCAAATGGAAGCGCACAAAATAATCAAGCGTTAGATGGAAGTGCCATCAAGGTGGCAGAAACCACAACAGATGCCTTGGGGCGATATATCTTCAGTTATGATGGAAACTCAAACAGCCCTGAGACAGAAACTTGGCTAGTAGGAGATCGTGTTCTTTCTGATACTTTCTATCAAGTCCGGATCCCTGATTGGGCCAGTGATGCTGGACTAACTACCCATCGCGATGCTCTAGGATACAGTAGCCATCTCTTATCTCCCACCCAAAATCAGGGGGCAAGCGGCAATCAAAGAGATAACAATGCCTATGACAACCCAGGCAATGCCGCCTCAGCCGTTCAGACTGGCCAAGCAGGAGAAAATGACCACAGCCATGATTTCGCCTTTGGCGGTATGGGAGGTTGTGAAGCACCAACTGTGGTTCCTGGCGCTAATACGCCTTGTGATGGAGAGGACCTGGAACTTACCGCGAGTGTAAGCGGGGGCCAAACTCCCTATAGCTATAGTTGGACTGGACCCAATAGCTTCAGTTCTTCCGACCAAAATCCAACAATTAGTGATGTTGATGCAGCCTTAGCTGCGGGAACCTACAATTTGACCGTTACTGACGCGCTAGAATGCACCGAAGAAGTAAGTATTGTTGTAGTCATCAACAACCTCACCCTTTCCGCTAGTAGCTCTGATGCCACTTGCGGTAGTATGGACGGAAGCATTGACCTAACTATTACAGGGCACGAACCTTATACGATTGATTGGAGCGACGACGCCTTAGATGGTACAGAGGATCCCAGTGGCTTGGGAGCAGGATTGTATAGTGTCACCGTTACAGATGCAGATGGATGCTCAGCTGTCACTGCTGCAAGCGTAAACAGTGGAAGTGCACCAACACTCTCAGAAGTTCATGTGGATGAAACTTGTGGGGATGCTAATGGTAACATCACGGTGAGTATTGTAGATGGGGCAAGTGCAAGTATTTCATGGAGTGGAAATGCCCCGACTCCAACAAATACACCTACAAGTACGGCGATTACGAATTTGAGTGCGGGGACTTATAGTGTCACCGTGACCAATACAGTCGGTATGATGAGTTGTTCTGCCTTCCTAAGTGTCACCGTTGAAAACAGTGAAGGTCCCAGTCTTAGCTTTACACAGGTTAATGAAACCTGTGGAGATATCAACGGAAGTATTGACTTAACAGTAAGCGGTGGTACGCCTCCATATACTTTTGACTGGAGTGATGATGCATTGGATGGCACCGAAGACCCAAGCAGCTTAGCCAATGGCATTTATGATGTCACAGTCAGTGATGCCAATAGTTGCGAGGTAAGCGAACAGATAACTATTACCAACGCGGCCCCTCCTGTCCTATCTGCAACTTCGGTTGATGAAACTTGTGGAAATAGCAATGGCTCCATTGACCTGATGGTAACGGGTAACATGCCTTTCACCTATGCATGGAGTAATGGCTTAACAATCCAAGATATTGGAGACTTAGGTGCAGGTACTTATACCGTTACCGTTACTGATGCCAACGGCTGTACCGCTCAGATTTCGGAGACGGTCAATGCCGTTGCAGGGCCAAGTCTTTCTGTTTCGGTCACGAATGCTTCAGATTGCAGCAGTACAGATGGCATGGTGAATCTCACAGTCACGAATGGAACAGCTACGTTTAGTTACAATTGGAGTAATGGTGCAACAGTCGAAGACCTTGGGGCCGTCGCTGCCGGGACTTACACGGTGACGGTAACAGATGCAAATTCTTGTACCGCAACTATTACTGCCATTGTCGGAAATGATACTGATCCGGTCTTAAGTGTTGTCGTCACAGATCCAATGGGATGTGGCGAAACGGGAAGTGTAGATCTAACAGTAAGCGGTGGGGTCGAGCCTTATACCTTTGACTGGAGTAATGATGGGTTAGGTGAAATTGATGATGATGAGGATATAAGTGGATTGGCTTCAGGGGTTTATACCGTTGTAGTGATTGGAGCTGATGGCTGTTCCGCACAAGCCAATGTCAGCATTAGAGAAATTCGAGAACCCATTCTCACCCCAGCGCTTACACCACCAAGTTGTGGAATGTCTGATGGTGAAATTTCCATAAGTATTTCTGATCCAGACGGAGTTGAATTTGGTGGAGCTACCTACACCTATGAATGGGGAGATATCGGACTGGGTACCGCCATGCGAACTGGGTTATCAGCCGGTAATTACAGCCTCACTGTCAGCAATGGTATTGGTTGTTCCACCGTCCGAACTTTTAGTTTAGATGCAGATGGTGCCCCAAGTTTAACTCCTAGTATTATCAGCCCTACATGTGGTGGTAACAATGGCAGTATTTCCATCTCCGCTTCGGGTGGAACACCAAGTTATTCCTATCAATGGAGCAAGGATGGTGTGGCTCTAATGGAAACCGGATCCACAATCAGTAGCCAGAGCAATGGCTTGTACGATGTAACCGTGACAGATATGGCAGGCTGTGCAGCCAGCTTATCGATGGAATTGACCAGCTCTCTTCCTCCTATCATCAATGCCATGGCCTCCCCGACTTCTTGTGATACAGATGACGGCAGTATTGATTTGGTGATCAGTGGAGTTGCGCCTTTTGTAGTGGATTGGGATCACATCGGTGGGAATGACAATGATGAAGACCTTAGCGGTCTAGGTGAAGATACTTATAGTGTTACCGTCACGGACGCCAATGGTTGTCAAAGTAATGAGACGGTTACGATCGCCATCTTTGGTTTACCCGTCATAACGCTAAATGATCCTTCCGACAGATGTATTGAGGATTCAGATATGACTTTTACGGCTACGCCTGCTCCGGCTATGGGCACAACAGGGGTGTTTAGTTCTACAGCCTCTAGTGGTTTTGTCGATGGGATGGATGGCACAGCAGACCTAGATATTAGCGCTGCTGGTCCCGGCACCTATGACATCACCTATACTTATACAGACGAAAATGCTTGCGTGAATAGCGAGACTGTCAGTGTTACTATATATGGAGTTGACTATGGCGATTTGCCTAATGGCTACCCAGTCACCATGGCGGATAACGGCGGTCGCCACTGTGTGCCTCCTGGGTCAGGTATCTACCTCGGTGGTGTGCCGGATGTAGAAACTGATGGTACGGAAGATGAGGATGCTGGTGAAATTGCAGGGGGAGATGGAGCAGATGAGGATGGGATTACTGAACCTGTCATGCTTTTCCGAGGCGAGGAAGCTACTTTTGAGGTTGCAGTAGTCACGGACACTGATGTACATATATATGGTTACATCGATTGGAACAATGATGATTCATTCACAGGCCCAGAGGAAGTGGCCAGTACTACAACAAGTAGTACTGGAACAGTAGAATTGACTTTTAATGTCCCACTTACTGCTGCCACTGGAGTAGATCTCGGTGCGAGATTTAGAATTGGTACCGTGGAAGACGAAGTAGATCAAGCTACGGGCTTAGCCAGCGATGGTGAGGTGGAGGATTACCTAGTACAAGTCAAAGACCTAGACTTTGGTGACCTTCCTGATGATACGGTCAATGATACCCCAGATTACAATACAGATTATGATGACAATGGGCCAAGACATGGTCTTCCTTCCACACCATTAGTGTTTATTGGTGACGGAGTTGAACAAGATGATGATGGCCAAACGAGTGTGGATGCAGATGGCGATGCCGAGGAAGATGATGTGACCATTCCCACTATGCTTTTCCGAGGCGAGAATGTCGTATTCAATATGAATGTCACTAACAACTCGGATTCTACGGCCAAAGTGGTCGCCTATATCGACTGGAATGGTGATGGTGATTTTGGCGAAAGCAACGAAATGGGTAGTAGCGATCCTATTGCAGCTATGAGTAGCAATGAAGCTGTTAGTATCAGTATCCCTATCCCCTTAAATGCAGTAGTTGACAGTCTGGTCGGTGCTCGCTTTAGAGTTAGCACAGATACCAGCACGATCATGGGTAGTGCTGACGGGTTTGCAATGGATGGAGAGGTAGAGGATTACTTGGTGAGTATTAAAGGAGTTGACTATGGAGATGCGCCAGACCCTGACTATCCCACGACTGCTGCCAGCGATGGGGCTCGACACGGTGTTCCAGCTACTCCGGTTCTGTTCCTTGGATCAACTGTAGATATTGAGGAAGATGGCCAGCCACAGGGAACGGCCAACGGAGATGACAATAACAATGATGATGAAGATGGGGTCGTATTCGAAGATGGGGAAGGTAATATGTCTATGATCGTATCCTGTGAAATGACTACGATAGTCGTAACAGCCTCTGCTCCAGGTTTCCTCAATGCTTGGCTCGATTACAATGGAAATGGAAGCTGGGGAGACAGTGGCGAACAAATATTTACGGATCAGGCCTTAGTCGCAGGGCAAAATGAGTTGACCTTCACTTCACCTTGTGATATTGCAGCTTCCACAGAGCGATTCCTACGCTTCAGATTTAATAGTACTGGAGGCCTAAGTCCTACCGGCTTTGCAATGGACGGTGAAGTAGAAGACTATACCTCTCCCGTTAAAGGTCTAGATTTTGGAGATCTTCCAGATCCAGATTATCCGACACTCTATGCCAATGACCCGGCTAGACATGTCGTCCCAGCCATTCCCGGCCTTTTCTTAGGGATGTCGGTAGATGCAGAGAGTGAAGGTCAGCAGAGTGCCATGGCAGATGGTGATGGTGGAGATGAAGACGGAATTACCCTGGTAACTCCAATGATCCCTGGTAATATGGCATGCATTGAGGTGAGTACGACCGTACCTGCCGACGTCACAGCCTACCTACACGCCTGGATCGATTTCAATGGAGATGGATCCTTGCTAGAAGCAGGGGATCAAATTATTAGTAATCGAAGCTTTACTCCTGCTGATAATGGTACACCTACTACCTTGTGCTTTGATGTACCCTCTACGGCTACTTTTGATGGAGGGATGGCCCTCTTGCGCGCACGATTTGGCCCTGAGCAGGATCTGCTACCGACTGGCATTTCTATGGGCGGCGAAGTAGAGGATCATAAGTTTCTTTTAGGTAAAGTAGGTAACCTGGTTTGGCAAGACAATAACTATGATGGTATACAAGGAGATGCTACGACTGAACCCGGAATTAATGATATTGAAATCATCCTGACTTGGGCTGGGCCAGATGGAGACATGGATATGGTCGATGACAATGTAACCTACAGTGATACAAGTACGACACTGGGAGGTAAGGATGGGATTTACTATTTCTGCGGCTTGATCGATGGTGATTACAGTATTGAAGTCAATACCAATCGTTTTGCGACCCTGATCGGTGAAGGAACAGCAACTACCGATAACAATGACGAAGAAGGAACACCTTTCAGCATTAGTCTCGCCAACTTACTAACCAGCGAAGATGGCACCTCTGATATGCCGGGTATGATTAATAATTTCCCAGACAATCAGGATAATCAAAGTTTCGACTTTGGCTACGCTGGCTTGGACTTTGGAGACCTGCCAGATGGTTTTGAGACACAACTCGGCGATGGACCTGTACACGCTATGAATCCCAATATTTTCCTGGGCACCTGTGTAGATGGAGAACTGGATGGTGCCCCAGATGATGATGCTGGTCTTGGTGGAAGTGGCGGCGATGATGGTTCTCCCGGTGTCATAAGTTTCCCTCCCGGTGTAGCATGTGAAGGAGATGAAGATGGTATTCAACTCTTAACCTCTATGATACCAGGCTCGGAGGCTTGTATTCAAGTAAGCTCCACTATGCCTGACGATCAGGAGGGAATTCTAAATGCTTGGATTGATTTCAACGGTAATGGAGAATTTGATGATGGCGAACAACTAGTATTCACCAAATATAATGGTGGAGACATCGCCCCAACTACGGAAGGCCCCATTCCGATGGGTGCAGACCAAGTCACTGAGTTATGTTATATCGTTCCTGAAGACGCCACCTTTGAAGGCTTGGAGACACATCTTCGATTCCGTCTTAGCCCCGATGGAGGCTTAGACTCTGATGGGGTGAATGGAGATGGGTCTTATCCATTAGGTGAAGTAGAGGATTACTATCAACCTCTAGCGAAGGTAGGGAACTATGCCTGGTTAGATGTGGATGAAGATGGGGTCCAAGATGCCAATGAGCCACCACTGGCGGGAGTGAATGTTCGTCTTTATCGTTGTACTGATGACGTAAAAGGAATACAAGAAGGTATCGAACTTACTACAGATGAAAACGGCTTCTATGAGTTTAATGGATTATTGCCGGGTGAGTACTGTCTGGCCTTCGAAGCAGATGAAATCTATGACCCTTATACCGGTATACCTTACACCATAAGCCCAACCGGTGCTGGTTCGGATAGTGAAGCTGATTCTAATCCAGAGGAAGATGGTTGCACAGAAAGTGTCGTCCTAGATCCTTTAGAGGATGATCCCACTATAGATGCGGGCATCATCGTCGATGCTTGCTACCCTCCTTTTAGCCTTGCTACTGCCGATTGCACAGAACATGGTGCCACGATTAGTTGGAAAAGCATCAATGGGGACGAGGATGAAGGCCTCAACGATCATTGCTGGAAACTAGCTATCGCAGGTGCCGGGCCACAACATGCCGTTTTTGGAGAACTGGGCGAAATACTGGATTTGTTGGGAGCTGGCATTCATGCCTCCATCCTCGAGATCACTGTTTGTGAGGGTGATCCAGGGTTAACAATCATGGATACAGATGATCCTCAAGTAGGAATGGTGACCTATGAGCTTTCAAGTGACCTGCTTCAAGCTGGTACTGCCTATTGGTTTGCAGTGGCAGAAGTATGCAATGATGCCCCTGATTTAGGAAATAATTCGCCCTGGAACTTCCAACGCTACTTCCCGATAACCCTACTTGATGAGGGAGCATTCCCCGGTACAGACATTGCAACAGAATACGCCTGGGATGACTACGAAGGTTACTTCAAAACAAAAGACTATCCGTTCGAGGTTTCGGTTACTGGTCAGTCTCCAACTTGCCCTTCCTATACCGATGCCTATACGCCTGATGGTTGTCTGATAGTAGAAATTACTGATGGGGCATCCTGTTGGGGCACCTTCGATATTTACATTGATGATGCACTCCAACTCACAGGTGTAGTTGCTGCGGACGGTCCTTTTGAATTCTGTGGGTATGGCACGGGGACCTATGATATAGAGGTAGAAATAACTAATGAATGTTTCCCGGCAGAGCGGGTTCAGGCAATGGAATTTGAATTGGAAGAAGGAACCGATGACATCTCCCCTCAGGTAATTCTATCCGATTACTTCGCCGGTGCACTTGTCGCAGACAATCTTGATAATACCACCGTGACGGAAATGGCTGACTTAGGTGAAATGACGCTTCCTGAAGGAGCATGCTCGATGAAGAGTTATTTCATCTTTAGCGGAACGGATAATTGTGACAATGTTATTTGTACAGATGATGCAGTTACCGCTACCGTCATTGCCGGAGATGAAACCGTTGAACCAGGCACGCAGGTGCAGCTCTATCATCTTTCCGGTGAAGTGATTACAGATATAGGAGTGGTGATTGTAGAAGATTGTGAATGGGTAGTAGAAATCAATTGGGCTGTCGGTCAATCAACTGTAGAAATATGCATGGATGATAGTGAATTGGTGGATGCTTCAACCCCAGCTTGTATTCAGCTGAGTGCCGAGGTGCTGGACACACAAGCTCCGCAGATCCTTGCTTCACCCGTCAATGCCACTATCCCAGTATGTGATGATGAAGTAGATATTATCTACGGATTCAATATTGTGGATGGTTGCGATCAATACATTGAAGCCGATAACATTGAAATAGTGGGCGTTGATCACGAACTACTTACGACCAATGATGGGTACTCTGAATACTTGTTACATTTTGACTCTCCAGGAAATGGTTCTTTCACCATTTCATATGAGGATCTACAAGGTAACATTCAGGAAACTCAAGTTTCATATGTGATTACACTGGCAGCTGAAGAAACGCCTCCTCAGGTTATTGCCCAAGGTAGAACTTTCTCGGCCCTTCCTTGTGAAGATGGAGCAGAAGCTGTGTTCACCGTTCACGTTATAGATGATTGCGATCTTATTACAGAAAAAATTGGCATAAGCGGAGAAGGTAGTGAAGGCCTTAGTGCCACCCCAATAGCGTCCGTAGATACGAGAGGATATGTTACTTTTAGTGGAGTTCTTCCTGCTGATGAGTACCAATTTACCTTGTCCTATCCGGGCGCACAGGATCTCCCAATCACCATCATCGTGGAGCAGGAAGACAATCGTCCTGCATTGATTGATCTACCTGGTAATACTACTTTCACTATCCCCTCTTGTGGAGATGAGGTAAATGCTACCTGGTCTATCCAAATCAGCGATGACTGTGATGAGGTTATTGATTTAGCCGAAGTTTGTATTCAACTAGGAGGAGGAACTTGTTTAGGAATACCTTCAACCGGTTTGCAAGTACTATACAATGAAAATAGCACGGCCTTAATCGAGATCCAAATGGCCCTTACTGCAGCAGACAATGGCAGCATTCTAGCCGTATCTTATATAGATGGTGCAGGCAATACAAGCCAAGTAAGCCAGGCTATTACTGTCGATGCGGGAAGCGGAGAGGATGTTATCCCTCCAGTCATCGTCTATCCTACGGAGGCCATTCACCAAGAACTGGACCCTTGTGGTCCAAATACGACAGAGGTGGTTTTCAGTGTTTCCGCCAATGACAATTGCAGTGGCTGGGTGCCTGTCCAATTAAGTGCGCCCGAAAGTAACGGAGCCAGCGTAGCAACAGAAGGCAATGCCCAAAAGTGGAGTATCAACTATACCGCCAGAGAGACACCTTATGCTGTAGAATTGCTTGCTGTAGATGCAGCCGGCAATAGCAGCAGTCAGACGATGTGGATCAGTGTAACACAGGATGGAGTATCATCTGTCAGTCTTAGTTGCAATACGAATTTGACAGCTCTCGTAGATGAATTTTGTCAGTTTAAGATAACAAAGGATATCGCACTAGAAGGAGACTTCGGTTGCCTTACCGACGATGATATCGAGATTCGTGTAGAGAACGGTACAGATGACATCGCTGAGGGTATAGGAGAACATACTTTTACAGTGTACATCCATGGAAATGTGTATTGCTACGGAAGCATTGATCTCTTTGACAATATTCCTCCAACCATCGAATGTCCGATCACAACCATCGACTTTATTTGTACAGATCTTGATCAACTTTTAGGTACGCTTGAGCATACTGGCAGTCCAATAGTCAGTGATAATTGCAGTGCTACTTGGGATTGGACAGAGGAGGTATTGTATGGAGCTGATGAAACCTGTGACGATCCTCAGATTAAACGGGTATTCGTCGCTACAGATGCATCAGGCTTGAGTGCAAGCTGTGAGCAATATATCAGTATACGCAAACCTACTTTGAATGAAGTACTGGCACCAGCTGAAGTACTAGAATTGAGTTGTGATGAAATTCTAGGATATGATGAACACGGATATCCTGTACCTGCAAAAACGGGAGGTTTCCCATATGTAGAAACCTATTTCGGCAGGCAAAATCTGGAACCATTATTCTGCAACTTAGCAGCGACATATAGTGATTCCGAAAGAGTTGACTTCTGCGATGATGGCTATAAATTCACTCGTACCTGGAAGGTACTCGATTGGTGTGAGGCACCTAATACCGTAACTTTCTCTCAACTTATCAAGGTAGGTGATTTTGAAGCACCTAGTCTTAGTGCACCGGAAGTGGACTATGATTGGGACGGAGAGTTTGACCTGTTGGAATATTCCACTGGTCCATTCGACTGCACGGCATCCTTCGAAATACCCCTGCCCATTGTGACAGACAACTGTTCTTCAGACTTTAGCATTGATATCGAAGTCCTTGCAAACGGTGATACCCCGATTTTGGAAATTGAAGATGGCGAAAGTCGATACGTTAGCGACATCCCGTTAGGTTGCCATGCTTTCCATTATACAGTAAAGGATGCTTGTGGTAATCGGGCAGAACTAGTCGTTCCTTTTACTGTGAAGGACAAAATCGCGCCAACAGCTATTTGTGATGATGAATTGCAAATTTCTGTCGAAAGCAATGGTTTGGCAAGAGTACTCGCCACTGAAATTGATGAGGGTTCCTGGGACAACTGCACGGACGTGATGGTCGAAGTACGAAGGCAATATATCACAGATGAAAATTGTGCCGCCATCGAAGAAACCTTCAGCATGTGGGGTGATTATGTGGATTTCAACTGCTGCGATATTGGTCGAGCAGTTCGAATAGAACTGCGAGTATGGGATGATGCGAATGGAGATGGTATATACGGTAATACGATATCTCAAATGAACTGCGCTGGTGAATCTGTAGTAAACTCCGATAACAGCAATATCTGCTGGTTAGATGTAATTGTAGAGGACAAGTTGGATGCATTCTGCGTGGCGCCGCATGCGCAAACAATAGCTTGCGATGTGCTACCTTACGACTTTGATCCTTCTGATATTGCCTTGCTGGAAGACCTGTTCGGAGCAGCTACGGCAGGGGACAACTGCCCTGGTATCGGTGTTATTGAAGACACGCCTGTTATATCCCTCGATGATTGTGGCACTGGAACCATTTTACGTTCTTTTAGTACACAAAGTGCCGATGGAAGTAACCTTAACAACAGCTGTCAACAACTCATTACAATAACGGAAGTGCACAATTATGAGATTCGCTTCCCCGCGGATAGCGATGCTGACTGCGGAGCACCTAATCCGGATACGATTACTATTAATGAGATTGGCTGCGATTTATTGGCCGTAAGTGTCGATGACGAATTCTTCTCTGCTTCTGGCGAAGAATGCTACAAAATTCTCAGGACCTATCGAGTCATCAACTGGTGTGAATATGGTGGTGATGGGGAGCCCGTGATCGTCGGGCGAGATGAAGACTGTGATGACCAGCCTGGTGATGAAGCCGTTTGGGTATTACGTCGTCCAGATGGTACCGTCTATTTTGACCGTAATAATGATGAGACTGACAATAGCCCTGTGGCTTACACCAAAGGTAGAGACTGTGATGGTCTGGCCAACCCCAGTGGCTATTGGATAGATAGTCATATCGATGAAGATGCGACTAGAGATCCAATCACAGGTCAGGTAGACAATGGAACGACCAATGACGAAATTCGTCATATTGACTCCAGAGGCTACTGGCAATACACTCAAGTAATTAAGGTCTACGATTCTGTTGATCCTGAGATCACTGTCTCCGAGTTTGGTGACTTTGAGGCGCTAAATAGCACTGATTGTACGGGACAAGTAGCCATCAGCTTTACTATCGAGGATGAATGTACTCAGGAAGAAGGTTTGGTCATCGCTGCTTTGGATGTCTTCATCATAGATGCAGATCAAGATGGAAATATCACACAAGCAGAATTTACGGCCGATGCTGATATATCAGAAGACCTAATACTTGAAGATGGAGTATATGTCTATGAAGCCGATCTTCCAATTGGTAATCATGCCTTACTCCTAAAAGGGTCAGATGGATGTGGGAATGAGACTGCCAAATTGATTCTATTCTCCGTAGTGGATCGAAAGGCCCCTGCTCCTGTATGTATTAGTGGTTTAGCGATAGAGCTGATGCCAACAGAACCTGGTACTGACGCAGATGGTGATGGAGATGAAGATGCCGCAGCTATGGCAATCTGGGCCAATGATTTCACCGCCAGCCCGGTCTATGATTGTAATGGTCAAGGTCCCGGTATCGATGAAAATGGCAACCTCCTGATTACTCGATATAGTATCAACTTAATTGACGAGGAAGCTCATCCTGACTCCACCGGCTTAATCCTGACCTGCGACAGCGAAGAAACCACTATAGTAGAGATCCATGCTTGGGATGAACTCGGTAATCACCATTACTGTGAAACTTTTGTCCTTGTTCAAGATCTCATGAATCGTTGTGAGTCGTCATCAGGTAGCATTGCCGGTATGATTGAGACGGAAGACCTGGAGGGGATCCATGGTGTTGAAGTACAATTGAGTGGTCCAATGACAGAACAGTTCACCACACAACAAGACGGGTTCTACTTGTTCGACAATCTACCTGTGAATGACTACTCTGTGACTCCACATTTAGATCAAAACTACCTCAACGGCGTTACGACTTTCGACTTGATCCTGATTACCCAGCATATTTTAGGAACGAATCCGCTTGGTTCGCCCTATCGAATGATTGCTGCTGACGTGAACAATAGTAGATCGATCACTACCCTGGATGTCATCGAGGCACGTCGAAGGATCCTCGGAATAGGAGAGGGCTTTACTAATAATACTAGCTGGCGGTTTGTTGCTAAGGATTACGAATTCCCTAACCCGAATAATCCATGGATAGAAGAATTCCCAGAACTTAAATCCTTCAATGATTTGGATGGGGAGTCTACCGCAGATTTCCTTGGGGTGAAGATTGCAGATGTAAATGGAAGCGTCTTACCGAACGATTTGAATCAATTGGATGAAAGAAGCGCTGGGGAATTTGCCCTACAATTGGAGAATCTTACCATCGTTGCTGGGCAACGGTACCGAGTAGCTGTTAATTCTGATCAATTGGAATCCATTGAGGGTTATCAAGGCACCTTCCTGTTTGATTCAAGCATTGAACTTGAAGCCATAGAATACGGTGCAGTTCAAGCAGAACACTTTAACTTAAGTGTCTTACAAGAGGGGTTACTGCCCATTTCTTGGAATGGAAAAACCGCTACCAAGGCTGACCTTTTCACTTTCATACTAAGGGCGCATGCTGACGGCCAATTAAGTGAACTCATCCACCTTAGTTCGCGCATTACTCCAGCAGAAGCCTACGACAGATCCGGGCAATTGATGGATCTTACTTTGGATTTTGGCGATGGAAGAAAACAGGGTGTTGGATTTGAATTGTACCAAAACCAACCGAACCCATTCAATGATCAGACTTGGATAAGCTTTAATTTACCAGAAAAATCAGCTGTTCTCATCAGTATCTATGATGGAAGTGGCAAGATCATTCGTCAGCTACAAGGAGACTTCGCTAGAGGCCGCCAAAGTGTGTTGGTCGAACAGAAGGATCTACCAGCGACAGGAATACTGTTCTATCGAGTAACAGCCGGAGAAAATACCGCTACAAGAAAAATGATCGTCAAGTAGTTCTTGTAATCCAACTTCAAAAGGAGAATTCCAGTACTAATCGCCTTGGCCATCCTCGATAGTGAGGATGGCTAAGGTCATTTTGAGAGTTGCTGTTTCGGGGAACTTGACTCCAGAAATGTAGCATTGTGGAATAAACTAGACAACAATACATCATTAACAATCAATATATTAAGTTAAAAAAGCCACCTACTTCCCGTGATTTCAGGCTTCTATTCATTTTGAATTCTGTCCTTGCAGCATCTCACTCGCTATCTTACCTTTAAGTGTGGCTAATCGCCATCAGGAATTTGCAATCTTGATTCCCCTAAATATAACCCTCTTCTCTAGCCAAAAAGCAGGCTGAATGCCTTCCTGGCTTTCGTTTTCCTACCTGACAGTTCCACGCTAGCAACTATTTTAACAATTATAACTCACTATTTGTAAGGTTCTTAGCAGCAGGAATGGTCCTTCTTTCTCTTCAAGTATGGTATTTGTAGACGGTAAAGTGTCCTTTCAAAGGTTGAACACATTCACTAATTTTACATATGTATTATTCCCCTAAACAGAAACCTATCTTGGGTTCAATTTTTGGATTTGAGGTAGGAGTCACCCCCAAAAAGCCGACATATGACTTGGTCATAACTCGGCTTTTTGTCTAATATAACTGATATGAACTCCCTAGCACGCAACTTCTGTATATATCATATCCACGAGTGTAGCCTGGACCATTACACATTGCCTGGCCTTTGTTTTTTTGCTAGACCATTCGATAAACGGACTCTCCTTTAGTATCAAACTAAATTTTTCTCACTCAAAATTCTCACGAACATGTCTTACGCTAAGCTCACACTAGGGCTACTAGTCTATTTTGCCCTACACTTGTCCTCAACCTCTTATTCCCAATCAGACTGTGCCAACCTTAATAATTTCGATTTCTCCAAACACTGGGGACAGTTATCTCTGAATACCAGTCTGGAAAACTACTTCAATTCTTTGGACCGAAGAGATGGTTGGGCCGCTATATTATTCTCCGAAAAAAAACAGGTCGTTGCTACTGTGACCCGAAAAGGAGGTGTACCATTGAAGAAAGAAGCGCAAGAAATCATCAATCACTTTGAATCTGGAGCATACCTGAAGCCTTCCGATAGGTTCCGAGTAGTAGTAGAAGATCAAGCAGCCCAATCTGTCCATTGGGTGGTGAAAAATGCCCAAAAAATTCAGGGTCATCTTGTAGCTAGTGATTTCAGACACTTCTTTTTTACACGACCAAACGAGACCGAGGACATTGATTATTGCAGTAGAAACATGATTATTAAAAGCTGGACGTGTTGGGTTAGCTTTCGGGCTTTCCCTAATACGGTATTGTTGAAAGGTGCTACTGTACTTCTATTTCAACAAGGAAAATTGATGGAACAATGGGAATGGGTAGACTTCCATGAAGTCCTAAAAGGTTGGGATCTGGCAGATAATTAAGGATACCTCAGGATGCAGGAGGTAACGCTTAATTACGGCAATGAATTATTATCCTAAACTGCCACTTCTTAGGTAATTGAGGTAGATATTTTATGTCACAACGCAAGGATAGGACCGAAATGGTCTCTAATCCACAAATAGTAACATAAATATTTCCACCATGAAGTATCGAAAATTAGCGATTTTATTCCTCCTGGGAAGTTCCCAACTATTCCTTTCCTGCAATCAGGAAGATAATTGCATCGAAACCATTTGGTATGAAGATGCCGATGGAGATGGACTAGGTAATCCAGACTCTTCGCAATCTGCCTGCGCACAACCGTCAGGCTACGTTTCCAATGCTACCGATACCGATGACACCTCTGGAGACCCTACTGCAGTGCTTACTTATGGCGATGCATTAGCAGCTCAAATTGCTGCTGGAGATGGCAATGGGATCGACAATTCCTTCAGAATTAGTGGATTGGTCATCAATGAAACTACCAACACTTATTTCGCCGTTAATGGCGTTCACCCCATCAACTCGGGAAACTACACCGCCTACTATCCCAAATCTGTGGTAGAAGCCTCCCTGGAAACCGACGAGATTGTTAATGCATGGTCATTTGATGCTAGTACATTAGGGCGAGATGTAGACATGGAGGCCCTTTGTTTTGCGGAAGATAACAGTAAGCTGTATATAGGAGATGAATACAACTTCATCTATGAATTAGACCTCGGTTCTGGTTTAGTCACCCGAGAATGGAACTTGGCAGACATCGGCATTAGCACCAACACGGATAAAGGCGTTGAAGCCTTAACCTATCTAAATGGTCATTTTTATGCGGGCATCCAAGACGAACGTAGGATATATCAATTGGATCTAAATTTGGAAGCAACTGATCCCGGAAATGATGATTATCAGAAAGTAGAAAATATTTCTTCTTTTGCTGTCAATAATTCGCCGAGTGGCTTGTTTGCTGGTCAAGACGGTAGCTTGTTTATGGTAGCATTTGGCGCTGGAGATGTCAATCAATATATCTACAACTATTCCACCACTGGCACCTTGAGCTGTACTTTCCCGCTCCCTAGTAGTGTCGACATTCAACAAGCAGATGGAATATACATCGACAGCAATGAAGAATACGCTTACATTGCTGATTCTCAGGGAGCCTTGAATGGTCTCTATTCTATCTATAGAGTACCTTGGAACGCTTCAGACTGCCAATGATTGTAAGAAATACATCAACATGAGTCATCCCGAATTTTGAGCGAGGAAGAAGAAGAGGCACCAGTGGATGGCTAATCTCAACCTGTAGAGCGGTATCGATGCTGATCGGTACCGCTCTCCTGTTCTATGACACCAGTGTT